>MAAC01018296.1_pt1 | contig 123178 bp, 127 predicted proteins | sample 1115981 | NCBI WGS metagenome assembly MAAC01 (sample SAMN04961126, study PRJNA320927) | seawater metagenome | isolation source: sample BD02T64 sea water enriched with oil for 64 days | place: USA:Gulf of Mexico | collected 2013-07-27
AGACCTTTTGTTGAATACGTCGCCATTATTTTTCCATCACCCAAAGATAAGTAATAGCTCAAATATGGGGATCTACGTCAAGCTTTTTTAATTAAATTTTTAGGTGCGGAAAGACAGATCTATTAATAAATCAGAGGTAAATCCATGGCTTCTGTAGTATTTCCAGTGTAAAAAATACGTTTTAATATATACTGAAATAAATATAGCGCTTTAAAAATAAGGTGTTATATAGCTAAATCTCATAAATCTAGCTGTTAAGTGTAATTGCCGACAGAATTCTAGTTTTTAATTAAAAAGCTGATCTCACTAAACTAGAATGTCCTCTCTAAGTCATTGAAAAATCAAATGCAGAAATCCAGCTCTAGGTTAGAATGATCAGTCAACATTGTAAGAGCTGGCAGTAGCGGCAACAACATAACCAAGGAGGTAAAATTAGATGCGCTCGTATACTTTAAAATTGTAGTTGTGCGGGTTTTTCTCATCGCCAAGGTGGGCGTCATCACTAACACAGTGCCAGCTGTTGTTGGCATTGTAATCAGGGAATAGTGTATCGCCTGCCACGGTTAAGTCAATTTCAGTGATGTATAAGCGTTGAGCGGCCTTTAAGCAGTGCTCATAGATGCTGCCACCCCCTATGACCATAATTTCTTCTACGTCGGTTACAAGCGCTAATGCGGCGTCTACCGAGGTTACCGTTTCAACACCAGTCGCTTGATAATTGCTATCTCGAGATATCACAATGTTACGTCGCCCAGGTAACGGGAAACCGATAGACTCGAACGTTTTACGGCCCATGATCACCGGCTTTTTTAACGTTGTTTGTTTGAAATATTTTAAGTCGGCCGGCATGTGCCAGGGCATTTGATTGTCTTTGCCAATTACCCGGCCATTGGCGTGAGCAACAATCATAGATAAGATAGTCATTAAGAACCTTAAAGATGGTTTAAATTATGCGTAAAAATTTGCCGGTAGAATAGCAAATAATATTAGCCTTGAGCAACAAATAGCCTTGAGCAACAATTCTACACAACCTAAAGAGGGAGCTTTATTGGCCCAAAGCTAAAACTTTTCTTCGTCGGTATAGCAAATTATATTATGAAATTTTGCTGGCTTTGCCGAGACGTTACGGTAGCCGTGTTTTGTATTGGCAGCAAATTTTACCACTTCGCCCGCTGTTAAAGGGTGCCATTGTTGCTCGAGAAAATATTCCATTTCACCTTCAATGACCAATATGTGTTCGATCACGCCGGCATTATGAGGTGGTGACATTTGCTGATGCGATGGCGCCAAAATTAACGAAAGCACTTCACTTTTTGTGGTTTTATCAAAGGCAAAAAGCGTGGTAACTGAAATCCCTTGTTCCGTGTTTAACACGTTCTCTGTCAAACTATCATCTTCGATGGTGCCAAGAAAATACGTCAATGGTAAATGAAAACCACTGGCAATTTTCCACAGCCGAGCAACGGTAGGGCTTGACTCGCCTCGTTCTATTTGCCCGAGCATAGCCTTTGAAACCCCGGTATGTTCGCAGGCGGTATCAAGACTCCAGCCGTTATCGCTTCTCGCTAATTTTAGCTGGATGCCAACCGCATTATTTATATTTTTAGTCATTATTTTCTTGTGCGTTATAACATACGATGATAACTTGTGCGTTAAAACGCACGACGAAATATTATTATGGGAGTATTTACGATGTTAGTCAATCGCCTTTTAAGCGCGTCGGTCGCGGGTCTGGTGGCTGTGGTGATTGGCTTTGCCAGCTCAGCGGCTTTGATTTACCAAACGGTGATTACCTTAGGCGGAGATGTTAGCCTTGCCGCAAGTTGGATTTTAACCTTAGGTTTATCTATGGGGATAACTTCCATCGGTTTATCGCTGTATTATCGAGTGCCAATTTTAATTGCCTGGTCAACCCCAGGTGCGGCATTACTGATTACCATTGGCCAAGATTTTTCTATCAATGAAGCGATAGCCGGTTTCATTTTTTCGGCCTTGCTGATTTTCTTATCTGGCGTCACCGGCTGGTTTGAAAAATTAATCAATAAAATTCCATTTCAATTAGCGTCAGCAATGTTGGCGGGTATCTTGGTTAACTTTGGTATTGATGTCTTTAATCAGATGAATAAAGAGCCTTTACTAGTGATGGCAATGTTTGTCACTTTCTTAGTCTGTAAGCAGACGTTGCCGAAATTTACCATGTTGTTGGTATTATTGAGCAGTATTGTTTTGGCATGGCAGCTTGAATTGGTCTCATTTAGCGAGCTTTCCTGGCAAGTCAGCGAGTTTACCTACATCTCAGCTGAATTTACCGTTGAGGCGTTACTCGGTATTGGCGTGCCTTTGTTTATTGTCACTATGGCAGCCCAGAATTTGCCGGGTATTGCGGTGTTGCAAGCGCACCAGTACAAAACTCCGGTATCTTCTATCTTAAGCGTAACCGGACTGGTAAACGTACTGACCGCACCTTTTGGCGGTTATGCGATAAATTTAGCGGCAATAACCGCCGCAATGTGTATGTCTGAAGAGGTAGACAAAGATCCAGATCAACGTTATTGGTCAGCAGTTTTTGCTGGTGCTTTCTATATTTTAATGGCGATATCAGCGGGTTACTTAATGGCGGTATTCTCAGCGTTACCGTCGGCACTAATTTATGGATTAGCCGGTATCGCTTTATTCACCACAATCACCAACAGTATTGGGCAAGCACTAATTGACAAAAGAGTGTCAGAAGCGGCGATAATTACTTTTTTGGTTACCGCGTCAGATATCGCGCTATGGGGTTTTAGTTCCGTGCTTTGGGGGCTAATTGCAGGCTGTACCACGTTATCGATTCAAAATACATTCAAAAAAGATGGTATAAAGAGTTTAGAATAGCGTCATAAAAAAAGGCCAGAGTACTATACCAAGTTGATTAAATAGAACACCTACTTAATCAATTTGGTATCAATCTGGCCTACTCGATTATCATCGAATCACACGATTACTTACGGTATTCTACTTCTACGTCGTAGTCGTCTTCATCGAAGTCGTCATCGTCTAAGTCGTCATCGTAGTTGTAGTTATCGATGGCATCTTGATGATAAGTATCCCACTTAAACTCAACTTCTTCTGCTTCCGTTTCTTGTTCAAGCGCATCCGCTGGTAAGGATTCAATAAAGGTCATCAATTTTTGCGTAAGATCGGCGGTACCTTCACGATTAAACGCTGAAATAGTGTGGTATTCACCTTCCCAGTTTAGCGCTTTAGTGACGCGTTGGATCACTTCTTCGGCTTCATCTTCAAGCAGTAAATCAAGCTTGTTAAATACCAACCATTTTGGCTTACCGGCAAGTTTTTCCGAGTATTGCTCTAATTCATTGATGATGGTTAAGGCATTTTCAGCAGGGTCGGATTCATCAGCAGGTAACACATCAATTAAATGAATTAAAATTCGACAACGCTCAAGATGTTTCAAGAAACGTATGCCTAAACCTGTACCCTCAGATGCGCCTGAGATTAACCCAGGTATATCGGCAATCACAAAACTGCGTTGCGAATTTAAGCGAACTACGCCTAAATTTGGCACTAAAGTGGTAAACGGGTAGTCTGCCACTTTCGGTTTTGCCGCCGAAACACTACGGATCAACGTAGATTTACCAGCATTTGGCAGGCCTAATAAACCCACATCGGCTAATAGCATTAGCTCGAGTTGCAAATTACGAATTTCACCCGGCGTACCTAAGGTTTTTTGGCGAGGGGCGCGGTTGGTACTACTTTTAAAACGGGTATTACCTAAACCATGCCAGCCACCTTTGGCAACCATAATTTTTTGTTTATGTTTGGTTAAATCACCAATTTGCTCGCCAGTATCAACATCGAGCACGCGAGTACCCACTGGTACTTTTAGAATACGGTCTACACCACCTCTACCGGTGCAATCACGGCTTTTGCCATTTTCGCCACGCTGGGCATTATGAAATCGCTCAAAACGAAAATCGATAAGGGTGTTCAGGTTTTCATCGGCAAGCAGGTATACATCGCCACCGTCACCACCGTCACCACCGTTAGGTCCGCCGTATTCTATGTATTTTTCTTTACGAAAACTTACGCAACCGCTACCACCGTCGCCAGCTTCTACGCGAATTTCTACTTCATCTACAAATTTCATTAGCTTTAATTAAGCTCCAAACATAAATGTATGTATTTATAGCAATCACATAAAAAGAAATGTGATTGCTATTAGTATAACTAGTGTTCAAAAAATACACTAGTTATACCAAGTTGATTAAATATCTGCTCATTTTTAATGGTTAAAACGAATAACTGCTGCTTTATTTACAGAGATCAAATAATCAATATATAAAGCAAAAAAAAACTCGCTAGCTAGCGAGTTTTTTATATCGGTTTCGCTTATCGCTATTAATCAGCAATAATTGATACAAACTTGCGGCTTTGAGGACCTTTAACATCGAATTGTACTTTACCATCAGATAAAGCAAATAATGTGTGGTCTTTACCAATACCCATGTTAGTACCAGCGTGGAATCTAGTACCACGTTGACGAACGATAATGTTACCCGCTAAAACTGACTCGCCACCAAAGCGTTTAACGCCTAAGCGTTTCGCTTCTGAATCACGACCGTTACGAGTACTACCTGCTGCCTTCTTATGTGCCATCGTTAATTACTCCTATTAACCGTTGATGCCAGTAATTTTCACTTCAGTAAACCACTGACGGTGGCCTTGCTGCTTACGTGAATGCTTACGACGTTTGAATTTAACGATTTTAACTTTATCGCCACGACCCTGGCTTACAACTTCAGCTGTAACTTTACCACCAGCAACGTAAGGTGCACCTATGTTGATGTCGTCGCTATTAGCAACCATTAATACATTTTCGAATTCTACAGTTGAACCAATTTCTAGTTCAAGCTTCTCTAAGCGAACAGTTTGACCTTCGCTTACACGGTGTTGTTTACCACCGCTTTGGAATACAGCGTACATTTGCTACTCCGTACTGCGCCATTGATGTTAGACGCACAAATTAAAATAATAGGTCGCGGATTCTACGCGAAGATTTATGGCTTCGCAAGTCTAATTGCGTATTTTCCTATAATTTTTATGAAAAATAATTTTCAAAAATTTGCCTTGGCAATCTCATATTAACAGCTTTCTTCTCATTGGAGAAAAAACGATGTTATTTTCACCTTTATTTACATTGAAAACTTTGAACTTGGCTAAAATAGTGTAAAATCATCAACCATAGCTGAGTCTAACTCAAATTCTACAACTAACCGCTTGAAAAATATTAAAAAGTTCAAACAAATATGAATATTAACCAAATCCAGAAACTTGCCTCTAAAGATATGAGTGCGGTGAATACGCTGATCTATTCGCAGATAGACTCAGATGTGGCACTGATCAATCAGTTAGGTATTTACATCGTCAACGCCGGCGGCAAGCGTATGCGCCCATTATTAACGGTATTGGCCGCCAGAGCGATGGGCTATAACGGTGATAAGCATATTTGTTTAGCGGCAATTATTGAATTTATCCATACGGCGACATTACTTCATGATGATGTGGTTGATGAATCGGCGATGCGCAGAGGCCGAGAAACCGCCAATGAACTATTTGGTAATAGCGCCAGTGTGCTCGTGGGGGATTTTCTTTATACCCGCTCATTTCAAATGATGGTGACCCTCGATGACATGTCTATTATGAAAGTGTTATCCAATGCCACTAATGTCATCGCCGAAGGTGAAGTACTGCAATTAATGAATTGCAATGATCCTGATACCACAGTTGACAGTTACATGCAGGTGATTTACTGCAAAACCGCCAAGTTATTCGAAGCGGCAACACGTCTGGCCGCGGTGGTAACCGAACAAAGTGAAGACATGATAAAAGCCATGACGGCTTATGGTATGCATTTAGGTACCGCATTCCAATTAATCGATGATTTACTCGATTACACTGCCGATGCCGAAAAAATGGGTAAAAACGTAGGAGATGATTTAGCGGAAGGGAAACCTACATTGCCATTGTTGCATGCAATGCATAATGGTAATGATGCACAAGCGTTGGTGATCCGTGAAGCGATTGAAACCGGTAACGGTATGGAGCATCTCGAGCAAGTGTTAGCGGTGATGCGAGAAACTGGCGCATTAGATTTTACTCAGCAGATGGCTGAAGCTGAAGCGGAAAAGGCGATTGCCGCCCTAGATATACTTAGCGACAGTGACTATAAGCAAGCTCTTATCGCCTTGGCCCATTTATCGGTTGATAGAAACGCTTAAATCGATACTGCTAAAGCGGGAATATTTAAGAATTATATCCGTTTCCGAATTAGTCTGGCGACTTGCTTGCCCCAGGTTTTATACAAATTTTCGCTTGGGTGAAAGCCATCATCGGCAATCATGCCGTCGATTCCATCAATTTTTACTGATAAGTGCTGAGTAACACCTTAGCAACTGTTCTTTAACAGTTGATCGAATTGTTTTGCTCTTTGTCCAACAAACCAACGTAACGGCTGTGGCAATGCCGGAATTCTCCCCATTGGTGGTAGCGAGCTCAGGATCAACAAATTGGGTTAAAACTTGGCAATTAATTTTTGTCTTAATTGCAATTGTTTGCTCAGCCATGTTGTTGCACTCATCATTGATGTTACGTCATTAACGCCGAGTGAAGTCACGATCACATCGAGTTTTTGCTTTTCTATATTATCTACCTCAAAAATGATGTCTGCCGTTGTCGCTCCGCTTTGGGCATGCAGTTGCCAATCAATTTGATGGTGTTCTTTTAAATTATCTATCAGGTTGCCAAGCAGCGCTTTACGCTGATGAGTAACACCAACGCCGGCGGCCGCAGAATCACCAAGGACTAATAATTTTAATGGTTTTCCGGCACCGTTCTGGCCTTGTCGCGAACCGGTAGCCTCAGGCAAAATTGGTACCGTTCGCTTTACCTTGATACCTTGTAAATAAAACACTGGCAGCAATGCATAGCCGATATATTTTTCAAGCATGATGATCCATCAAATTGGTACATACCAATTTGATTAAGTATGTGATCTACTTTTTCATGAGGGAAAACGGATAAATACAATGTATAAAATTTAGTAAGTAGTTATTCTACTTATAAATTTTATAAAGCAGTAGTTATTCGTTTTAACCATTAAAAATGAGCAGATATTTAATCAACTTGGTATCAGTCAAATGCTAAGTGTAGAACAAAAGCTGTTGATGGTTGAATAAACGTTATGGCGTTTTTATCCTCTTGAGCAAGAGTTGGTGGATAGAGAGGCTAGTATAATTTATCGGTTGCACTTTTCAGTTCAGCATGTGGCAAAAACTGGTCAGCAATCGTTAAAATTGAATGCAGGTTGTTTTTTAACTTATCAAGCTCTATGTCACCAGGGCTGATAGCTGTTTGTAGTAAGTGTATTGCCATATCAGCCAGCAGGATCCGTTGTTTCTCTTGCCATTGTTGATCACCTTTAACCGCAGGGTTATTAAGGTAGCTAGTTTCTACCATCGCGTGGAGTTGCCAGGATGTTTTAATTAATTCTTTTCGCTGTTCATCATTCATTGGTTATTTTCCGATCTGTTATGGATAACATAACCCATTACTTTTTATTGTCATCGGGAAAGTTTGTTGGGAGTTGAGTATTTAAGGACACAAAAAAGCCGGTCAATCGACCGGCTTTTAGTAAGTGTTCATTCATCACAAATTATGCGATAAAATCAGTACCTTCTTTAATGTCGGCATTAAGCGTTGCTAACATTTCGTTTTTCGCTTTTTCTTCATACGCGCTTAACTTGCCGTAAGGTAAGTATTCTTCAATACCGTTTTTACCTAAACGTACAGGTTGGGCGAAGTAGGTTGCATCACCGGTATTGCCTTCAACGTAAGCGTAATCGATAACGTCTTCACCTTGTAAGCCTTTAACAAGAGACATACAAAAACGAGCCGCAGCTGCGCCCATAGAAAGAGTGGCAGAACCGCCACCAGCTTTTGCATTAACAACTTCAGTACCAGCATTCTGGATACGAGGAGTTAAAGCATCAACTTCGTCTTGGGTAAACTCAACACCTTCAACTTGTGAAAGTAGAGGTAAGATAGTCGTACCTGAGTGGCCACCAATTACCGGAACTTTAACATCAGAAGTTGATAAGCCTTTTAATTCAGCAATGAAAGTTTCAGAGCGGATAACGTCTAGTGTGGTAACACCAAATACGCGGTTTGCTTCGTAAGTACCCGCTTTTTTGAATACTTCAGCAACAATTGGTACCGTGCCGTTTACCGGGTTAGTAATAATACCAACCAGGGCTTTCGGACAGTTAGCAACAATGCCTTCTGCTAACGTTTTAATGATACCAGCGTTCACTGCGAACAAATCGGCACGATCCATACCTGGCTTGCGTGGCATACCCGCTGGGATAATTACGATATCGCAACCTGTTAAGGCTGATCCTAATGCGTCAGCGCCGTAACCTTTAACGGTAACGTCGGTAGGAATGTGTGATAAATCTACGGCAACACCCGGAACTACTGGAGCAACGTCATATAAAGATAACTCAGAACCCGCAGGTAATTGAGTTTTTAATAATAATGATAAAGCTTGACCGATACCACCGGCAGCACCTAAAACAGCAACTTTCATTGAAACACTCCTAAAATATTTGTGGTGAGCAATTACCTCAGATTGTTTGGAGTAATTACTTTATTTTCTAAAAACGGACAAAAGATACCGAATTTCGCCGTAAATTACAAACTATTTTGTCATGACAGAGCAAAGGCTGATATGATACTTTAGTTTAGATCTCCATGATTTGTACATAAATCTTACCGTTAACCAGATATTAACAACAAAAGACGACTTTATGAGCGCACAACAAAAACAAGAAGCATTAGTTAATGCATTTAAAGAGTTACTAAAACAGGAACAGTTTGGTTCACAAGGCGACATAGTTGATGCTCTTAAAGGCCAGGGTTTTGACAATATAAGTCAGTCGAAAGTATCACGCATGTTGAGTAAGTTTGGTGCGGTACGAACACGTAACGCCAGACAAGATATGGTGTATTGTTTGCCGGCCGAGCTTGGTGTGCCAACGGCGAAAAGCCCACTTAAGCAATTAGTATTAGATATAGAAAGTAATGATGTGATGATCATTGTTCGTACCAGCCCGGGCGCAGCACAATTAATTGCTCGTTTATTAGACTCTTTAAGTAAGGCCGATGGTGTCTTAGGCACTATCGCTGGAGACGACACTATTTTTATTGCACCAACAGCGGTTGGTGATATTGAAGAAACTAAAGAAAAGTTGCATTTGTTGTTTCAGAAGATGTATTAAAATGGCCTAGGTACAAGCAGCATTGTTTAGGCCCCACGTTTGTTTAAAATACATACTTGGGGCTTTTTTGCATATATGTGCTTATACCCGGCAGGCAGGAAGTCTTTTGAGGGTGATTAATACTATCAGAGCAACAAAATATGAGTCAAAGTTGACAACGAGAAACGAGAAACGAGAAACTAAACTCCATCAAAACGTACTTTGAAAATTTACACCACGTCATCCTGCTGAACGACTGCATGGACGCAGGAGGTAGAGTAACGCATGGAGCAGTTACCGAGAGCGAGACCTCCCAAATTCAAAACGTGCTTACAAAAATTATTAAAACAAAAAGGAGCCAGCAGCTCCTTTTTGTTTGTTCTAATCTTATTGATCAGCAATTGCGACTTGCTTTGCTATCTGGCATATAGCAATCAAGTTCAGCTTAGTATGGACTGATTATCACTATAAAAGGTGTTTTTAGTGTGTATATTACTTGTTTTCACCTTTTATGGATTCTATAAGGATTATTTCGCAATAAATTGCGATTTTGTGGTGGTTATCTCTTTAAATCAATATAAAAGGTGTTTTAATCTTGATTTCACCTTTAATGGTGTTTATGGTTGTGGTTAACTAATTTTCTACTTATGTGGTGATTATGGATACCAAGAAAGCAATAATGATATTAAGTGAGCTTGAGCAGAGGGTTTCTCAGGTTAAAGCTGTGCTTGTTGAGCAGACCACAAAGAAAGATTATCAGTCACTGGATTCTCTGAAGCCACTCGTTGATTCTCATGCAAAAGAGCACAAGGTACTGTTGAGCGACATTGCCACTCTCGCTGATATTTCACCAAACACCTTAACCCGACTTCTCAAAGACCCCCAATCGGCAAAAGTATCGACACTTACCGCAGTACTTGGCGTGCTTGGTAAGAGTCTCTATATCGGGCAGAATAATGGCTAAGCTGAATCGTAAAGGCTTGGTTTACGCCAATAGTGTACTCGCGGGTGAAATCCTGGAATATAGGGATGGTTTAATCGAAACATATGAATTTGTTTATAACGATGAGTATGTGAAATCTGGGGTCCCCATTGGTCATAGGTTTCCGGTTGAACAATTAAAGTATGAGTTTGATGTTCTGCCGCCATTTTTCACCAATTTACTTAGTGAGGGATGGGTTAAGTTTCACCAAAGCGCAAAAGCACGATTAGACAAAGCTGATGAGTTTGGTCTCTTGCTAGCAAATGGTGCCGAAATTATTGGCGCTATATCCATCATAAAAGTAGAGGTGAATGATTAATGGTTAAGTCGGTCTGCCAAGGGAGCTTAAAGCTGGTATCAACTAAGCAAATGGATAACGGATTTAGTCTTGCGCATTTAAAGTCAATGTTTGGCTTGTCAAAATACCCTGACAATGGCTTGTCGATAACCGGTACCAGTGAGTCTTTTGATGATTTAGCTGTTGACTATACTGATGGTGTCTCAATTTCTGGTGTGCAACGCAAACTTCTGATGACATTAGAGAGCGGGGTGTTGAAACCTGTAGTTGAAAATGGTTTATACATAGTAAAGCCATCTCCTAAGAAGTTCCCCGAACTTGCCGAGAATGAACACGCTATCATGTGCCTTGCCAGAGCTGTAGGGTTAGATGTTGCTGATTGCTCACTAATACCATTTGAAAATGGTGAACGAGCTTACGTCACTAAGCGCTTTGATATAACGTCAAATGGCCAACGGTTATTTATCGAAGATGGTGCATCACTTTGCAATATTCACCCGAAACACAAGGGGGATGACTCGCTCTCGTATGAGAATACGTTGAAAGAATTATACCAGGCCTCTGGAAACCAAAAAACAGTGCTGCTGAACGGGTTTAACCAGGTGTTATTTTCATTTATTGTGGGTAACAGTGATCTACATTTGAAAAATTTCTCGATGTATAGAGAGCCAACGTCTAATACCACCACCATGAAGAACTTTAATCCGATCTACGACGTATTGAGTATTGCCCCGTATCCCGCATACGATGGTGAATATATGACGTTATCATTGCTTCATTCGGAACTGGACAGCATCTTCAGTTCCAGCTATGAAAGTTATGGCTATTACACCTTTCATGATTTTTTATTGTTGGCAGAAAATATTGGCCTTGGGCAAAAAGCAGGAGCAAGTTTTATTAAAAAACTTGTAGGTAAGGTTGAGCATGCCGCCACTGTGGTCATTGAAAATTCGTTTTGCTCAGACAATCTTAAAGAAATTATGTTAAAGCGCATTAGCGAGCGATGCAGCTGCTTAAAAAGACCGGTTATTAGTTAACCTGATTAGTTTTCTGCTATTGCCGCAATGAAGTCTAACGACGGTGCAAAAAAAGCAGCCCCGGTTTCCGCCTGAGTGTATTTCAACAAATGATCAAAGTTGCCATGGCCGTCACCGGCAATCATACTTTTTAGCTGTAATTCAAAATTCTCTGGAGTGTGACAATAAGCGACAAAAAATAACCCCTGAATTTTCATATGCCCATAGGGCATGCTTTGGCGTACTATTTCAAGCGATTTGCCATTGCTGTCTTTTAAATTGGTGCGTTTGATGTGTGCTGTTAATGGCTTATCCTCAGATGCATATTCAATGTCATCACGTTTGGTACGGCCGATAATATCTTCTTGCTGCTTTTCTTTTAAGGTTTGCCACAAGGTTAAGTTGTGTTTATAGCGTTGAATGTGTAAATAACTGCCTTTGGCAAATTCAGCTTGCTCAGTTTCACTCACTAAAGCCACTTCACGTTTGTGCATGCCTTTCGGATTTTCACTACCATCGACAAAACCGGTTAAATCACGGCCGTCTAAATAGCGAAACCCTTTTACCTGTTCCACTAGCTCCACAGCATCATTGAGTAACTCACAAACATTGATGCTGACCACATGATTGACATCAGCCCGGTCACTGCGAATTTCGATAAACAAATCATAATTGTTCGCCGGGGCATACCTGTCTTCCACTTGCAAATGGCTAAAGGGTTTAAACCCTTGCGGTCTTGCTTGCGGATAGTATTCGTCCCAATAATTTGCTCCGATGGCGATTACTGTATTTAAATTGGACTCAGAAAATTGATCAGCATAATCATCAAATAACGCTGGCAATGCCGCCAAAGCTTTACGAATAAAATTATTTTTATTATCCAATACATTAAACATTAAATAATAGCTGTGCAGGTTTGGCTCGGCACAAATACCAAATTGCTCTCTTGCCATAAAAGACTCTCTGATCGTTTTAACTGGAGGACTGTGTTTTAAGTATATGAGTTTATTTGATTTTACAAAAGGAGAATTTTAAGTTATGCCGGCAACGGTGAACAGTTGTTTGTCATGCCAGCGTAGCATGGTGAGTTCGCCGCCCCATACACAGCCAGTATCGAGCGCGTATACATTGCTATTTGTCACTTCGCCACCTAAACTGGCCCAATGACCGAATACCCATTTACAGCTAGTTAATTGCTCGGAGAGCTCATACCAGGGGGTTAAACTTGTATCTTGGTTATCTTCGGGGGAATACTTGTTACTAAAATCCAGAGCACCGTTGTTGGTGTTACAAAAGCGCATGCGAGTCAGGGCATTTACACTGTATCGAAACTGTTGCTCTTCGGAGGTTGCCAATGACCATAAGTTGGGTTCATTGCCATACATTAAATTTAGCCAGTAATCACGTTTATCCGATGAAATCCGTTGTTGCACAAAATTCGACTGTTGCAGCGCTTGCTGGGCGGTCCAATGCGGTGGTAACCCCGCATGGCTCATAAAAGCGTTATCGTTGGGTAATTGTACTACTAAAGGTTGTAGCGCCAACCAGTCCATTAACTCATCGAGATCCGGGGCATTGAGCAAATCATCTAAGCGATCATTTTTTTTAACTGCTTTAATGCCGGCATGAACAGCAAGCAAGTGCAGATCGTGGTTGCCTAGTACGACGACTGCGCTATCGCCTAAATTTTTCACTAGCCTTAGGGTCGCTAATGAGTCTGGGCCGCGAGCGATTAAATCACCGGTAAACCACAGTTGATCACAACGGCTATCAAAATTAACTTTGGTCATCAATTGGCACAACTCCTGGTAACAACCCTGAATGTCACCGACCAGATAAATTGCCATGCGCTTAGTTGAGGATATTGGGAACAGAAAGACCAAACACCGGAATTTCTACTTTATGTGGATTGCCCTGTAAGTCTTTCATGGTATAAAAGCCTTCCATGGTGCCAATGGGTGTTTTTAAGATAGAACCACTGGAATAACTATAACGTTGACCACTTTGTAAGATCGGTTGCTGACCTACAACTCCGTCGCCTTCAACCGATACCTTGTTGCCATCGGCATCGGTAATAAGCCAGCTGCGGGAGATTAATTGCATGGTTTTATCACTATTATTTTCAATAATGATGGTGTAACTGAAGACAAATCTGTGCTGATATTGATCAGATTGCTCTTCAATAAAATCAACTTGAGTGGAGACTTTTACTAATTGTCCCGGTTGTGCTTGTGTTTTTTCCATCAATTACACCTTAGCATTTAACAAATTTTATAACTGTGGCGGGTTATCTGTCAGATAGTTTGCCACATCAATATAATCACGCAAGCTAAGATTTTCCGGTCTCAGCCTAGGGTTTATCCCCAGTGCTTGCAGTTGTTCGACACTGATCAGTTTTTTGAAACTATTACGAATGGTTTTACGACGTTGATTGAACGCTTCACGGGTGACTCGCTCAAGCCATTTAACATCTTTTGCCGGGTATTTAATTTCTTTATGCGGTATTAGTCGCACTATGGCGCTGTCTACTTTTGGTGGCGGTTGAAACGCTTCAGGACCGATTTCCATCACCGGCATCACCTGACAAAAATATTGGCTCATAATCGATAAGCGACCATACGCCTTGCAGTTTGGACCGGAAGCCATTCTATTTACCACTTCTTTTTGCAACATAAAGTGCATGTCTTTGATGCAATCTTTAAAAGATAATAAATGGAAAATTAATGGTGTTGAAATATTGTAGGGCAAATTGCCAAACACTCGTAATTGTTGTTCAGTTGCCAGGCTGGAAAAGTCAAAATTGAGGGCATCGGTTTCATGAATGGTTAAATGTTTGGCGATAAAAGGGTGGTGTCTTAACCTGTGTGCCAGATCTCGGTCAAGCTCAACCACAGATATATCACCTGCGCGTTCAATAACGGGTTCTGTTAAGGCGCCAAGGCCAGGCCCAATTTCTACCAGATTTTCACCGGCATTCGGGTCGATAGCATCAACAATGCGGCTGATCACCGCATCGTCGTGTAAAAAATTTTGCCCAAAGCGTTTTTTCGCCGTATGACCTAAATGATTTTTATTACTCATTAATGATGTTGTACCAATTCAATTGCGTGATTTAAGGCAGCTCTGAAACTGCCGCTGTCGGCTTTCGTGGTGCCGGCTAATTCAATCGCCGTGCCGTGATCTACTGAAGTTCTGATGAAGGGTAAACCTAAGGTAATATTCACTGCAGAGCCGAAGCCTTTGTATTTTAATACCGGCAACCCTTGATCATGATACATCGCCAGTACTGCATCGGCATCGCTCAGGTATTTTTCCTGAAATATGGTGTCGGCAGGCAAAGGCCCGGTGATGTGCATGCCTTCGTTGCGTAGCGATTCCAGTGCTGGGATAATGATTTCAATTTCTTCACGTCCCAAATGTCCGTCTTCACCAGCATGTGGGTTTAAACCACAAACGTAAATTTTAGGCTCTTTAATACCAAACTTTTCTTTTAGATCTTTGTTTAGTATACGAGTGATTTTTTGAATGCGCTCAAAAGTTATCGCTTTTGCTACATAGGCAAGCGGAAGGTGAGTAGTCATCAATGACACGCGCAAGCCTTCGGTTGCCAACATCATCACCACATCGTTACAATTTGCTTGTTGGGCAAAGTATTCGGTATGACCACTAAAGGGAATACCGGCTTGGTTAATTAAGCCTTTATGTACCGGACCGGTGACAATGGCCTGAAATTCACTACTCATATTGAGTTCACAGGCCAGCTTTAAGGTTTCTACGACGTAGGCCCCGTTATTTGCATTTAACACCCCGGGATCACAAGGCTCCACTAGAGCTACCGGCAGTACATTAATATGGCCGGCCTTGTGGGGTTTCGCTTCTGCCTTTGCATCATAAATCGTGATATTAAGATCCAAACCCAGATTCTGAGCGCGTTCTGCTAACAATTGTGGATCGGCAATCGCAACAATTTGCACCGGCCAGTCTTGCTGTGCCAACTGAATTAAAACATCAGGACCAATGCCAGCAGGCTCACCAGGGGTAATGGCAATTTTATACACCATTTGGACTAACCTTCTTCATCAAGAATTTCAATGTAGGCTTCATCACGCGTCTCTTTCATCCAACGAATGACTTCAACGCCAAATTTACGATTAAAAATAAGGTTGTAAGCACGATTTGAGTTGTTTTGCTCGGTAGCATCTTGAATTCTACGACCGGTAAGCTGAATCAAATGCCAACCAAATGATGAACGGAATGGCTTGTGGTACTGATCAACTTCTAATGTTGCCAAGGCGTTTGTAAATGTAGGATCGTAGCCGTTGGGATCTGACCAGCCCAAGTCACCACCACGACTTGCGGTAGGACCTTCTGAATGTTCGCGGGCCAAGGCATCAAAATCTGCTTCACCAGCTTCTATTTGGATTAAGAAATCTTTCAGGATTTGTTCGGCTTTTTGTTCCGATAAAATAATCGATGGTTCAATTAAAATATGACGAGATCTTACTTCGCTAATTTCAACTTTTTCTTTGCCGCGAATATCAAGAATTTTAATGATGTTAAACCCTAAACCAGTACGAATAGGACCAAAAACTGAATCCTTATCTTGACCATCTACCAATTCGGCAAATAACGTTGGCATTTCATTGATACCTTTCCAGCCTAAATCACCACCTTCAAGCGCGGTTGGTGCGCCGGATGAAGCAATGGCAATTTTTTTAAAATCGGAGCCAGAATTTAATAACTCAATCACTTTATCGGCACGTTTTTTCGCATCTAGCAAATCTTCCTGAGTGGGTTCATCAGGAAAGCTGATTAAAATGTGGCCCATATTGTATTCAACATCGGCGTTAGTTTGCTGTTTCATTAACTCGACTAAATTGCTCACTTCTTGTGGAGTAATGGCAACACGACGGCGCACACTACCGCGACGTACTTCACTGGTGATCATTTCAATCCGTATGCCTTCACGGTAGCGTTCGTAATTAATACCATCAGCTACCAGCTGTTGACGAAATTGCTCAGTACTCATGTCGCCATTATCTTTGGCAATTGAGGCAATAGCATTATCAAGTTGGGCATCACTAATTTGGACCCCCATGCGCTCACCCATTTGTAATAACAAGCTGTCATTGATGAGTTTTTCCATGGCTTGGGTGCGTAAGGCCTTATCTGAAGGCAAGCTTTGCTTTTCAAGCAATGCTTGTTTTTTTACATTACCTACCAGTTCATTAATGTCTGATTCAAGGACGACGCCGGAATTTACGATGGCGACAACTTTGTCCAGTTCTTTTTCTTTTGCATTAACAGGTGTTGATAAAGCAACAGCGCTAAGGGCTAAGCCTGAAATGATAAAGGCAAGTCTAATTATTTTTTTCATTGAATAAAATCTACGGTTAATTACTTTGAATATGTTTAATTTTTAAATCGCTTTGTTACTAATTACTTAGAAAATATGGGCGTTTATAACCAAATATGCCTGATTCTAACATATCATCAACACCAAGTGGTTTTTGTTTTCCGCCTAATCCTTTCAGCACGAACTGTAATATAAATCCATTATCAAATTCATCGCGCGTGTCTTGCGCAAGTGCATGGAGAACTCCTTGATTCAGTTCACTATCATCTAAGTTGGTATTAATACTTCGGTGAACAGCAAAGCGTACGGCCCAACAACAACTCTCGTATTGTAAGCCTGCGTAGGCCTCTAACGAACGTTTTCTGATTAAATCATGAGTTACCCGGCCGACAAATTGCCAATCTTGATTAATTGGAAAACTTGCTAGTACCGATGCTTGCTCTATGCCGACATCAGAGATGTTGCGTATGTATCGATGATTTAACTGAAATACATTACGAGAATCCTTTCGATAATCAATACTCACTTGACTTCTCTCCGTTGCATTTTGTTTGGTATCGTACTGAATGTCGGTTTGTAATTGCCAGCGTTTGGCTAACTGGACAAATAAATCACCCGCCACTGCCGAAGCATTTTCATCTTCGCCATCTTCGTTAAAGCTGAGACTAGTTTCATCTGAGTAGAATATACGACCTAAGCTTAAACGGAAAAGTTCCGTATTATCGCTATTTAATATTCGCGTGGTGGCCCCCACGGATATCTGGTTAGCTTGCGCTATTCGGTCTAAACCACTAAAACGCTTATCTCGAAACAAGCCATCAAAATCATCTTGCAAAGGTGAAGTATCGTAAATGTAGATTTCGTCCTGATTTTTTTGCGGAATGTAGAGATATTGAATTTGTGGTTCAAGCGTTTGAATTTTTTCTTCAAAAAATAGTGTTGTTGGTCGATCAAAATTAAGACCCGCATGAATTCTCACTTTCGGCAAGGTTCGCTTTACCTCTTTTTCAAGATTCAAGTTCAGGGCTTGGCTGATTTGATCAATATTATCTTGCTGATAAATGGTGTGCATAATTCGTAAGTCAGAATTAACAAACCAGCCGGGTTTTGAAAAGGGAATGTTAAGCCCTGCTTCCAGGTGTAGACGATCGGCAGTGGGCTGATCAGGGTCTGAAATATCGAAATGAGAATACTCACTATAGACATTAAGGGTTGAATTTAAAAACCCCAGAGGCTGGTAAAGCTCGGCTTCCAGCTGCGGTAAGGTTGAATAACTTTCACTGTTTTGCCCTAACACTTTAAAATCCTGTACTTTAACCGAGCTGTGCCAGTTAGTACTAAAGTATGATAACTCACCAACCTGCAATAAATAGGCATCATTTTTACTAAATTGATCACTGCCGATATCCACCAGATAGTTATCATCACTGATATCACCATAATCGACATGCACTCGATAATTTTCCCTAAACGTGCCTGCGTGTTGCAGTCGTGTTAAATAACGCGCGTCGTCATTGTTGGTTAACTCATCATCACTGTCTAAATAATCAAAGTTAATCTGCGTATTTAGCTGGCCGGTTAAGTGACGAAATTCGGTTTTAAGCTGGGTGCCCCGTTTTGACATATGATAGGGCGTGATGGTGGCATCCATGTTCTCGCTGATGTTCAAATAGAAGGGCAGGCCGAGCTTAAAGCCTGACTTACTCGACGTTGATATTTGTGGGTAGAGAAAACCGGTTTTGCGTTGATCCGATAAGGGAAAACTAAAATAGGGTAAATAGAAAACTGGCACATCTTTTACCCTGAATACGCTATTCCAGGCTTCGCCTATATCTTCTTCGTGGTCTAAGTTGATTTCACTGGCGAAAATTTGCCAGTCAGGTACTACGTCGGTACAGGTAGTGAAATTGGCGTTTTTTAACATGACACCTTGCTCACTTATCGCCAGTATATCTGCACTGCCTTTACCTGGGGCACCATTAAGTTGATAGTTAGAATTGGTTAACACTACCTTGTTTTCTACTGAGCTACCTTCTAGGCTGTCGGCCTCAACGGTCAATGAATTATTTTGAAAACGGGTATGTCCGGAAGCTTTTATCTGGCCATTTTCTCTATCGATCAATATTTCATCGGCAGATATTTTTTTATCTCCGACGGCAAGCTTTACCTCTCCACTAAATCGAGCTGATTGATTTTTTTCAACATAAGAGTTTTTTGATTCGATTGCAATCGCTTGATCATCTAACAGTTCCGGATTTGTTAACACAATAGGTTCTGGCTGCGGAATTGGACACTCAACGTAGGGAACTAGAGTTTGGGGCTCTGCTGCGGCTATAGCCGCACTGCTAAAGCAAAAACTAATGATAAAAAGTGATTTACGGGAAAGTGGCATGCATAGTCCGAGTTATAAAATGCTGCTAATACCTGCGTTGGTTATCATTTAAAATGCTTACAGGTAATATTATTATTAATTATTTTTAATTGCTGATAATCAGCCATATAGCCAATTAGTTTATCATAGCTTTTCTTTCAGCAGCATAATAATTTGTCTCTATATAGAACCAATAAATTCAAGCTTTGATAGAAATTTTATGTTTTTGGCTAATAGCAATTTTCATTATTTCTCTATTTGGTTATATTGGGCATCTAAAACCAATTATTTGTGGAATTATTCTTGTCATCTCAGCTTAGAAAGCAACAGCTTGAACAGTGGTTACAACAACTGTTTATTGATCAACCGGTTAATCTTGTGCCATTAACGGGCGATGCCGGTTTTCGAATTTATTATCGTTTGCAGTTGCCAGAAGGCAGCTTCATTGTTGTTGATAGCCCAGTGGATAAAATTAATAATCTGGCGTTCGTCAGTTTGGCGCATGGCTTTGCCAGGCAGAACATAGTGGTGCCTGAAATTATCCATTATGATCAGCATAATGGTTTTATCTGTATTACTGATTTTGGCGATACCTTGTTAAGTAGCAAGCTAAACAGCGAGTCTATGTCAGACTTATATCAGCAAGCCATTGCTCTGCTACCTAAAATTCAAAAAGTGCAGCCTGACCAAGGTTGGACCTTACCGGAATATGATCAGCCGTTTTTACAAATGGAAATGGACATTTTTGTTGAATGGCTATTAGCGAGACATTTAAATATTCAGTTATCCAGCAAACAACAACAACAACTCCAGCAATGTTTTACCTACTTAATCAGCAGTGCCATTGAGCAACCGCAAGTGAGCGTTCATCGTGATTTCCACAGTCGAAATATTTTACTCAGTAATAACGGTGAAAATGAGGGCGAATTGGCCGTTATCGATTTTCAGGATGCCGTCACCGGCCCATTTACCTACGATTTGGTATCACTATTACGCGATTGCTATGTGCGTTGGGATGATGACCTGATTGCGCCATTGCTAAATTTTTACCTGGATAAAATTCAGCAACAAAGCTCGATAACAATTAATCGTGAGCAGTTTCAGCGCTGGTTCGATTTAATGGGCTTACAGCGTCATATCAAAGCCAGTGGTATTTTTGCGCGTTTATATCACCGCGATGGTAAACCCGGATACTTAAAGGACATTCCTTTAACCTTGTCTTACATTGTCGATATTGCGGCCAAATATCCAGAATTAATGTTTTTATCTGATTTAGTAAAAAACCAAGTGTTACCCGATTTGGCTAAACTGGTTGAACGACAGCAAACGGGAGCGTTGCAATGAAAGCGATGATTTTGGCGGCAGGACGTGGCGAACGCATGAGGCCACTTACCGATCATTGTCCTAAGCCATTATTAAAGGTTGCCGGTATGTCGTTAATTGAACATCACTTAAACCGTTTAAAAACGGCAGGCATTACCGATATCGTGATCAACCATGCCTGGCTGGGTGAACAAATTGAGCAGTTTTTTGCTGATGGCAAACGCTTTGGTGTGAATATTCAATACAGTGCCGAGAAAAATGGGGCGTTAGAAACCGCCGGTGGAATTGTCAAAGCGCTGCCTTTACTCGGCGATGAGCCTTTTTTAGTGGTTAATGGTGACATTTATTGTCAATATGCATTTACCCAGTTACCAGCATTACAGCACGGGGAACTTGCGCACTTATTGTTGGTCGAAAATCCGCAGCATAACCCCAATGGTGATTTCGCTATGGTTGATAATCGGTTAAAATCGGGAAAAGCACTGAACAATAAGTATACCTATTCTGGCATTGGCGTGTACTCACCGAAATTATTTTCTGGGCTTAGTGTTGAAAAAACGCCATTAGCGCCCATTTTAGTAAACGCGATGACAGATAACAAAATATCAGGGTCTCTATATCACGGCTTATGGAGTGATATAGGAACCCCACAACGACTAGCACAAATAAATGCACTTATAAAAGGCAACTAATGAGAATTTGGGGAAAGGTTTTTGGTTTCGCACTCGGCTTTATGGCCGGCAGGTTTATTGGCGCAATTTTTGGCTTATGGTTAGGCCATCAGTTTGATAAAGGGTTGAGTATGGACTTCAACTCTTTCAATAAACAAAATGAAAATGAACGTCAAAATGCCTTTTTTAAGGCGACGTTTGCGGTGATGGGTAACATTACCAAAGCCAGTGGTCATGTCAGTGAAGATGAAATTGCTTTCGCCAGCGGGGCAATGAAGCGTTGGGGCTTGAATAAAGAGACCACCAAAATCGCGCAAAATGCGTTTATCGAAGGCAAAAAAGAATTTTTTGATTTAAGTGCGCAGTTAAGACAGTTAAAAAGTGCCTGTTTTGGTCGTCATGACCTACTGCAGATGTTTATCGAAATCCAAATTCAGGCGGCGTTTGCCGATGGCGACTTGCACCCGAAAGAGCGGCAGATTTTACATAAAATAGCCAAAAGTCTTGGTGTTTCGGCACGGCAACTGGATGCCTTATTGGATCGCATTGTTGCCGGTGAGCAATTTCATCAACAAGGCCAGGCGCATTCGCCACAGCAGGCAAAACAACACTTACACAATGCTTATCGAGTATTAGGGGTGGACGCCAATACCGGACAAAAGGAAGTGAAAAAAGCTTACCGTAAGTTAATGTCACAACATCATCCAGACAAGCTGGTTGCTAAAGGGCTACCGCCAGAATTAATGGAAGATGCCAAACAAAAAACGCAAGACATACAAGCGGCGTACGAATTGATCAGCAGTCAATAACCTGAACTCAGGATAGCTACACGAATGGACAATCCACCCTAAACTCAATTTTTTCACCACTGACCGGGTGGAAAATTGCGTAATACTGAGAGTGCAGTTGCAAGCGGTTACTCATAGTGATCGCTTCACCGGTCGCATACAATCGATCACCAAGAATGGGGGTGTCGAGCGATAACATGTGTACCCGCAACTGATGCGAACGTCCGGTTATCGGTTTGAGCTCAACCAGAGTGGTTTTCTCATCTTCACTCAATACCTTGTAATGAGTGATCGCCTGTTTACCCCGTTCGTAACACACCATTTGTTTTGGTCTATTCGGCCAGTCACAGATCAGCGGTAGATTAATTTCTCCGGTTTTCTCCGGCAAGTGGCCATAGATTCTAGCAATGTAATATTTCTCGGTTTGTCGTTGCTGAAATTGACGACTAATGGCGACATGGCTGGGCTTATTCAAGGCCATGATGATAATGCCTGAAGTTGCCATATCTAAACGATGCACTATGGTCGCCGTTGGCAATACCCGGTTTACCCGGGTTTGCAAGCAATCCTGATGCTCAGGTAAGCGCCCGGTTACGGTTAATAATTCGCTCGGCTTATTTAACACCACTATGTCTTCATCTCGATAAATAATATCAAGGTAGGGATCCATTGGCGGTTTGTAGACAAAATCAGGGTTGGCACTCATAAACTACTACTGCTCTTTATTGGGTAATACTAACTATTGGCTGACAATGATCAGACGTATGGCTTCAAATTTCAGCTGCGCATTATTGATAAAATGAGTCAGTTCGGTTTGCTGATGGCGAATAAAATCCAGCTCAGACTGACGCACGTTCGGGTTGATCGCCGCCAGTGCTGTTAATCTTTGATGCTCTTCATCTAATGTTAGGTTCATTGCGGCTAAGGCCTGTTGTTGCAGGTCATCAACTTTCAACTGGCTAAAGCCTTCGGCTTTTTCCACCAATAGTGGAATTTGGGCTTTTAACGCTTTCACCAATTGTAAGCCGGTTTGTTTTTTCACCGGACTGAGTTGGTTATCGAGTACGCTTTCCGCCACTTTGTCCGATAAATTGTTGCCACTTTTATCGAGTAAAATTCGCACCGGCGTAGTTGGCAAATATCGGCCCAGTTGTAATTGGCTCGGCGCCATGGCTTCCAGAGTGAAAATACATTCGATGAAGAAGGTGCCAACCGGAATGGCCGGGTTTTTTAAAATGCCGATGCTGGCATTACCAATTTCATCACTTAACACCAAATCCATCGCGCCACTCACCATAGGATGATCCCAGCTTAAAAACTGATAATCTTCACAACTTAACGCCGACTGGCGATCGAACGTTACTGTGGCACCACCTTCAGGTAGGCAAGGAAAGTTTGAACTCAACATGTGTTCGCTTGGTTGCAAGGCTATCGCGTTGTCGGCCTTATCGTCTTGTTCCAGACCAAAGACATCAAAAACTGAAAACATGTACTGGGCCAGCTCGTGCTGGTTATCTTGTTTTTCGATGTCGTTAACCAATTGCTCGGCTTTACCCTGACCAGAAGAGTTCAGCTCCAATAACTTGTCACGGCCCGATTCAAGCTCGGCTTTAAGTTGTAAATGCAGTTCATGGCTGGCATTGATGATGTTAGCTATAGCATCCTCTGTCCAGCTGCCTTGCAAGGCTGTTTGCATCACTGCACGGCCAAATTTATCAAACACTGCCCTGGCAGTAATACAGGTATGCTCAAACGCATTAAGCCCCTGATGATACCAGTTCAGCAATAATGCTTGTGGTGAATCGGCAAAATAAGGCACATGCAAACGTATGGTTTGAGTTTGACCAATTCGGTCTAAACGGCCAATGCGCTGTTCCAGTAAGTCTGGGTTGCGCGGTAAATCAAACAACACCAAGTGGTGGGCAAATTGGAAGTTACGACCTTCCGAGCCAATCTCAGAACACAATAACACTTGCGCACTGTCTTCTTCCTGAGCAAAATAAGCGGCGGCTTTATCGCGTTCAAAAATGCTCATGCCTTCGTGGAATACCGCGGCGCGGATGCCTTCTTTTACTCGTAGTGCTTCTTCTAAATCTTTTGCCGTTTGCGCATGGGCACATATCACCAGTATTTTTTGCTGCCTGTCCTGATTTAACAAGTCGATTAAGAAATCCAACCGTGGATCAAACTCACACCAATGCTGCTGTTGATGATTTAAATGATATAGCGCTTCCGGAGTAAATATTTGTTTGCTCACGGTGCTGGTTAATAGCACTTCATCGTCATCACTGACAATATATTCTTGTAACGCCTGAAAGTATTGCTCAGGCAGTTTCAGCTCAGTGGCCAGCAGTTGTCTTTCCGGGAAACCTTTTATGGTATTGCGCGAATTTCTAAACAGAATTCGGCCGGTACCGTGTCGGTCGAGTAACTGTGCCAGTAAAGTTTGTTGTGCCGCGGTTTTACTCGCATCATCCACGTCACTACTCAAGGCATTAATGGCCGAACTCACGTCGCTTTCTTGCAATAGGTGAGTCAGCGTACTTTGTTGCTCGTTGCTTAGTAATTCATCAGCAAGAATGGCGTTGGCAGCATCGGCAACCGCACCGTATTGCTCTTCTTCTTTGATGAATTCTTGATAATTGTAGAAGCGATTTGGATCGAGCAGACGTAAACGGGCAAAATGACTTTCATGACCAAGCTGATCAGGCGTTGCCGTTAACAACAGCACGCCAGGAATGCTCTCGGCTAAAATCTCAATGCATTGATACTCAATCGAAGGCGACTCTGCCGACCAGGCAAGATGGTGGGCTTCATCAACAATCATCAAATCCCAATCTTCATTGGCAATGTTTTCAAACTGCTCCGGATTGTTGGCGAGAAAGTCCAGGTTGACCAATACCAGTTGCTCACTACTGAATGGATTTTCATCCTCGCTGTATTGCTGACAACGCTCTTCATCAAAAATGCTGAATTTTAAATTAAAGCGACGTAACATTTCCACCAGCCATTGATGCATCAATGACTCAGGCACCACAATAATCGCTCGTTCAGCTCGGCCGGATACCAGTTGTTGGTGCAGGATTAAACCGGCTTCAATGGTTTTGCCTAACCCCACTTCATCGGCCAACAATACCCGTGGCGCAAATCGTTTGCCGACTTCTTCGGCAATATACAGTTGATGCGGGATCAAACTTACCTTGCCACCGGCTAAACCGGTTAATTCCGATTGCTGTTGTTCACAGCGAATGGCTAACGATGATTTACGCAACTGATACCAGTCGAGACGATCAAACTGGCCGTTCAATAACCTGTCATGTGGCTTGTTAAATTTGATGAAATGATCCAGCATCATTTCTTTTAACTTTACTTCTTCGCCATTATCGAGGCGATTGCCGACATAGGTACATAAATTGTCGTCTTCGATGACATCCTTGATGGTGACTGAAAAGCCTTCGTGCGATGGCACGACATCGCCAACGTTAAAAATGACTCGCGTTAATGGCGCTTCTTTTATGGCATATTGACGAGATTCGCCGGTGGCGGTAAATAAGATAGAGACAAAACGGCCGGCAACATCGACTACGGTTCCTAAGCCCTGATCTGATTCTGTATCGCTGATCCAACGCTGACCGAGAAAAAATGACATAAAAAACTCTCCAAAATAACGGGGTATGGTCAAAAAGGCCGCTATGTTAACGATTTATCCGTGTTATTTCATTAATTATTTCATCCATTTTGCATTGTTTGTTCGCGGCCAGAGCAAGGTGTGTGTATTACGCATCAACAGCTCTGTTTATAAGGATAGATTTAAATGAAAAAAATTCATCTATATTTCATCAATCTATATTGAATCGATGATAAGAAAGTGTCATGGTGGTGTTATGGATTGGTTAATCAAGGGAGCTGCTTTACAGACGAAAAACAACAAATTTAGCGAATGATGCTATGTACATCGCCAGTAGTAGTTTCGGCAACCCGCAACATCATTCAGTTAATAACAAAAGCTACTGTAGGATATATTATGAATGACGAAAGCACCATTTATGTACTAGATACCAATATTCTTCTCCACGAACCCTTTGCTTTTTTATCGTTTCAAGAGCATGACGTGGTAATTCCTATGACTGTCTTAGAAGAGCTCGATAGCATAAAAGACAGAAACAAAGACGTTAGCCGCGATGCCCGAGTTGCTATCAGGGCATTAGAAGACACGCTAGTAGATGCCACCCCCGAAGAAGTGCTCGCCGGCGTGCCCATACCCACCCAAAGTGAAACCCAAAAACAACCGGGTCACCTCGCTATTTTTAATGATTTTAATTTGGAGCAAAAAGCGGGAGATTTATCGCCCAATGAAAATGATAATCGCATCATTAACACCGCCTTGTATTTACAAGAAAACCGTAAAGATAAGCGTGTTGTCTTAGTCACCAAAGACATCAATATGCGATTAAAAGGCAAGGGCGCAGGTTTAGCTTTTGTTGAGGATTATCGTACCGATCAACTGGTTGATGATATTAAATTTTTGACCAAAGGCTACCATAAGTTTGAAGGCGATTTCTGGCCACAAATTGATAACTGTGAAAGTGAAACTAATGGCCGCTACACCCAGCATATACTGGATAAAAATTTGATCCCTGCGGCTTTTGTTAATGAATATTTAATTGATGAAGCGGAAACGTTTGCGGGTAAAATTGTTAGCGTTGATGATGAAAAAATGGCCGTGATGGATTTAGGTCATGAGCGCTTAATGGGACGTAATGCCTGGGGCATTCATCCGAAGAATATTTATCAAGGCATGGCGATGGATGCACTGCTTGACCCTGATATTGATCTGGTTATTTTAACCGGACCCGCGGGTTGTGGTAAAACCTTGTTAGCTTTAGCTTCAGCACTTGAAATGGTGGTGGAAAGAGGTTTATATGATAAAATTATTGTCACCCGTTCAACCCCCGAAATTGCTGAATCGATAGGTTTCTTGCCCGGCACCGAGGAAGAGAAGATGGCACCTTGGCTGGCAGCTATTACCGACTCTTTAGAAGTGTTGCACAAACAAGATGAAAGTATGAGTGGCAGCATGAATTACATCATGGAAAAAGCTAACATTCAGTTTAAATCGGTGAACTTTATGCGCGGCCGCAGTATCCAAAACGCGGTGGTGCTGCTTGATGAGTGTCAAAACTTAACCGCCGCTCAACTAAAAACCATCATTACCCGTTGTGGTGAAGGCACTAAGTTAATTTGTTCGGGCAATCTGGCGCAAATTGACAGTAATTACTTAACCGCCTTAACCTCAGGGTTAACCTATATTGTTGAGCGCTTTAAGAATTACCCGGGGAGTGCGACCATTAATTTAAACGGTGTGGTACGAAGCTCATTAGCACAATTTGCCGAGGAGAACTTATAAAATATCCTTTAATTTACAGTTCACCTTAATAGTAAAACTCCACCTTTGTAGTGGAGTTTTTTTTGGATCTGAACATACTTATACCAGATCATATAAAAATATATAAACAAAGGGATAATGTATGACCATAATGCAAAAAATATATTGGTTGATAGCAACTATGGGCAACCTGTTAGCTTTTTATTTGCTTTTCAGCCTTGGAAATTTTTGGTCAATTATCGTTTTGCTGATCACCCTAAGTTATTCTGCCATTGGTTTTCATGACATCTATTTCAGTAAACACACGTTAAATCGTTTATATCCTGTTGTCGCTTACATTCGCTATTTTCTTGAATCTTATCGAGTAGAAATTCAGCAATATTTTATTGCCAACGATACCGAAGAGCGGCCGTTCAATCGTGAACAGCGGTCATTGGTATATCAACGTGAAAAAAATGTTCGCGATACCATCGCCTTTGGTTATCTAAATTATATTAAGTGGATACAGCATTTATGTTAAATGAGTTTAAGTCGATGTTTTTGTTTAACTCACCAATGTCTGCTGCTCGCTCATGATAGTCTTTTAGTCCTGATTTAGACCATACTTGTTTAATACATCTTCGCTAAGTTCAGGGTATAGTTTTATCAACCTAGACTGAATTTGTTTCAGCCAATTTTCTCCAAACTCCATAGCATAAATCAATCCATCATTTAGAATTTGAATTTCGTCATATGGTTGTTTTCTTTTACGAAACCATTCAAACAAATCTTAACCTTCCATAGATAATTTAACTTAGACGCCAACGGCCGATGCTCGCTCGCAGCGGCTCGTGAGTTTTGATTACATTATATAAAACTACTGAAAGGTGCAAGTGTCGCAATAGTGATCATCAACTTGGCTTCATAAGTGAGTTGCCGCCATTTCGGCTTTGTGGCCAGACTGTGTGAAAACTCTTAATTCCAATCAGTCATAATAAAGCCGATCTTATGATCAATTAGTCTAACCGGAATTGTATATTTAATAGCCTATCAATGCTGTAGTTGTTATTCTATCTATAGAATAAAAATAACATTAAGGTGTTGATATTTCTGGTTATATTACAGGTGGAAGTCGAACCCAAGCAACTTTCTTTCCAGAAGTTCTGGATGATTTCATCTCGGAAGAAAATACCGTACGTGTTCTGGATATTATTGTAGATGAGTTAAACCTAAGCGAACTTGGCTTTCAAAGAGCTAAGCCAAGTCACACCGGCCGACCAAGCTACGACCCAGCAACCATGTTGAAATTATATCTTTATGGTTATCTCAATCGAATTCAATCCAGCCGTCGTTTAGAACGTGAAGCGCAGCGCAATATTGAACTTATGTGGTTAACTCGCCGCTTAGCACCAGACTTTAAAACCATTGCTGATTTTCGCAAGGACAACAGCAAAGGCATCAAAAATGCGTGCCGTACTTTCATTGATATTTGCCGCAAATTAGGTATGTTTAAAGACGCGGTAGTTGCCGTAGACGGCAGTAAATTCAAAGCGGTTAACAACAAATCGAAAAACTACACACCAAGCAAATTAAAGTTTCATATTGAACGTGTTGAAAAGCATATTCAAGAGTATCTAAACAAACTCGATACTGCTGATAACGATGAATTCTCAGAATCTAAAGAAACCATCAGCCAGAAAATAGATGCCTTAAAAAGTACACTAGAAGAATTCAAAGAACTCAAAAAAAAAGTTGAAGCAGCGCCTGATAAACAAATCTCAGAGACCGACCCTGACTCAAGATTAATGAAGGTTAAAGGGATGATTAGGCAAGTAAGTTACAACATCCAAAGCGCCGTAGATACGAAGCATCACCTTATTGTTGCTCACAAAGTTACTAACGAAACAGATCACGGCAAGTTAGATGAAATGGGTCGCATGAGTCAGGAAGCTTTACAACATAAAGAGCTCACGGTTATTGCTGACAAAGGTTATTACAGCGCTCTTGATATCAAAAACGCATTGGACGAAGGCATGGATGTATTGGTGCCGAAAACTGATACCTCAGGTAGCGATAAGAAAGGCATCTTCAATCGTTCGATGTTCAAGTATGACAGAGAAAAAGATGTTTATATTTGTCCTGCTAATAAAGAGCTGACCTACAGAATGTCTGGCATTGAGCGTGGCATGACATTAAAACGCTACTTTCTTGATACGAAAACGTGTCGCGATTGCGAGTTAAAGCCAAGTTATACTAAAAGCTCTCACAACAGACGCATTGCAAGATGGGAGAATGAAAACATACTGGAAGATATGCAAAAACGCCTGATTGCTCAGCCCGATACCATGCTTATTCGAAAACAAACTGTTGAACACCCATTCGGTACGATTAAAATGTGGATGGGTTCGACACACTTTCTCACCAAGCGTTTTAAAAACGTGAGTACCTTAAGAAGGTTTTCACACAACCTGTGGCATTAGCTGACCCGACCAACAATTAACGCGAATAGAGCGTAATAAATATTGAAAAGAACATAGTGTGACCACGTCACAGTCTGATTGAAACCATTAGCGAGAACAACAGCTTGCTCAATGACGCTGAATTAAATAAACCTTGGGCAGATTGGTGGCAACAAACCAGTAGTGAAAGCTTTTATGCGCAAGATTTGTATGTGCTATCACCAGCAGAGCTTAACTTGAAACGTAAAAATACAACAAACTAATCTCTCTTGGCCGCATGGTTACGTCAAAGATATGGCTGCTATTTTGGCTTGTAGTTATGCATCACGACTTTTTTTATCATTATTTTTAACAAATATTCCCTGATTGCCAATTTTGCACTTTACAGCGGTGATGTAATAATGCAATATTAAAACAACTGTTTTAATTGGTAGTTTGAATTATTCTGTGGAATGCTATTCTTATTCATCTATACCTGATAAACGTAATGTAATAAATTGGAACAAATTTGGAGGCCACGTGGCAGAATTTCAAGTCCCTTTAAAAGATATGAGCTTTGTACTTTTTGATGTGTTTAACGCAAACCAATTATGGCAAGACATTCCTGCGTTAGCAGAAGCTGTAGATAAAGAAACGGCGGATGCCATTTTACAAGAATGTGCAAAAATTGCTGAGCAAGTGATTGCCCCTATTTCTCGTGAAGGTGATGAAGTTGGTGTCAGCTTTGATAATGGGATGGTTACTACCGCTCCAGGTTACAAGGAAGCCTTTAAAACTTATGCTGAGGGTGGTTGGACCGCACTTGGTGGTGATCCTGAATTTGGCGGCATGGGCATGCCGAAGATGATAACTGCTTTGCATGAAGAAATGCTGTGTGCGGCGGATATTTCATTCTCCTTGTATCCTGGTTTGAGTGCTGGTGCGGGATTATCGTTGGCAAAACATGCGAGTGAAGAGCTCAAGCAACGCTATTTAACTCGTATGTATTCGGGAGAGTGGGCCGGTTCAATGTGTTTAACCGAAGCACATGCTGGAACTGACCTTGGTATTATCAAAACGAAAGCCGTGCCGAAAGACAATGGTGCCTACGATATTTCAGGCAGCAAAATATTCATTACCGGTGGTGAGCATGATCTCACGGAAAACATCATTCACTTAGTTCTTGCTAAACTGCCCGATGCGCCATCCGGCCCCCGCGGTATCTCATTATTCGTAGTGCCTAAGTTTAAGGTAAATGACGATGAATCGTTAGGCGAAGCGAATAACGTTACTTGTGGCTCGATAGAGCACAAAATGGGTATTCATGCTTCCTCTACCTGTGTGATAAATTTTGATGGGGCAGAAGGTTACCTCGTTGGCGAACTCAATAAAGGTTTGGCATGTATGTTCACTATGATGAACTACGAACGTATTGGTGTTGGTATTCAAGGGTTAGGAGCTGGTGAACGGTCCTACCAAAATGCTTTAGAATACGCCAAGGATCGCTTACAAGGCCGCAGCGCAACTGGTGCGAAAAATCCTGCTAAAGAAGCTGATTCTATTATGGTTCACGCCGATGTGCGTCGGATGTTATTAAATATGAAGGCTTTGAACGAAGGTAACCGTGCATTGGCCGTATACATTTCAATGCAACTTGACTTAAGCAAGTATGCGTCTGGCGATGTACAACAAAAAGGTGAGGTATTAACGGCGTTGATGACACCACTGGCGAAAGCATTCCTTACCGATGTCGGGTTAGAAAATACCATTGCTGGTCAGCAAGTATTTGGTGGCCACGGTTTTGTCCGTGAATGGGGGCAAGAACAATTAGTTCGTGACACTCGTATCGCCCAAATTTATGAAGGCACCAACGGCATTCAGGCAATGGATTTAATTGGCCGTAAAGTTGCCAGTAACAACGGTCAGTTCATGGCTGTTTTCGTCAATGAAGTTCGTGATTATATTGCCGCGAATACTTCTGCTGAGATGGCTGAATTTATCAAACCATTAACTGCAGCCATCGAAGATTTAGATACGTTAACCAAAGGTGTGTTAGCGGCAGCAGCACAAGACAAAAATGAATTGGGCTCGGCAGCGACCGACTATCTGCATGTATTCGGATATACCGCTTTGGCTTACATGTGGGCAAAAATGGCCGAAGTGTCATTAGCAAAAGCCAGCAGTGATGATTTTTACAAAGCGAAAGTATTAACCGCTCGTCATTACTTTGCTCGTTTGCTGCCACGTCGTTTATCATTAGCCGCATCAGCACTGAGTGGTGCAGAACACTTATATAACATTGACGACGACTTGTTTTAAACTCTCGCAAGTGTAGTCATTATTAACCTAAATAATTTTAAAAAGTCAGTGATTTATCACTGACTTTTTGCACAAGGATGTGCTTATACCCGGCAGGCAGAAGGCCTTTTTTTGGGGGGCAGGCTTCTAGCAACGAGCTGCGTATTTGATGAATTAACCTATCGTCTAACAATATCAACTCTGCCCGTAGCTCGTAACCCGAAGCAATTAATATTTTGTATATGGAGATGCTTATACCCACAGGTAGGAGGTCTTTTGAGGGTGTCCTGCCAAAATAAATACTCTCACCACACCTGCTGTTACCTTGAGTTACAAATGTAAACAGTTATTAGAAATTAATTCATCTAAAATCTGGTCAGTTAGAGTACGCCATTTTTAGTACTTAACCTGAACTCGGGATATCGATTGCTGCTTATCCCCAGATCCGGTTAGTTAATTTCAATTAATATTGAGGTTTACACCTTCCATGAACGTAGAGTCAGGCACTATCACTGAATTTTCAACGGTGATGATTGTTGAAGGTGATAAAGTTTTGTCATCGTTATTAAAATCGTATCTAGAAAAATTATCCTATGTAGTCCATCAGGTGTTTCGTGGTGATCAAGCGACATGCAGTCAAATAAAAATTCAGCCCGATTTGATCGTTTTAGATGTCGGCTTGCCTGGTAAAGACGGTTATAAAGTCTGTCATGAGTTACGGACAACTTATAAAGGCCCGATATTATTTTTAACCTCGAATAACCGTGAGGCGGAACACTTGGCGGCATTTAATGTAGGTGCCGATGCCTATCTTAGCAAGCCTGTCAGCCCACAACTGCTCTCAGCAAACATTGCTGCCTTGTTACGTCGTATTAAAGATAAGCATCAGGGTACTAATCGCCAGAAACTTACTGTAGGTGAAATTACTTTAACGCCAAGTGAACAAAAATGTGAAGTCAATGGTATTGGTTTATTGCTTAGCGTATTTGAATTTGAATTGCTTTCTCTGCTTATGTTTAATGCCGGAAAAGTATTAACCCGAGATGATATTTACAAATTATTGCTAGGCCGTGAATATGATGGTTCAGAGCGCTCTGTCGATGTGCGTTTATCGCGTTTAAGAGATAAGTTAATCAGCCAGGGGGTGGTAAAAACGCAAGTGAAAACCATTTGGGGCAAAGGCTACTTACTTTCTGCTGACGAGTAATTAAGTTAAAAAACAAAGGGGCGATGGCGAATGCCATCGCCCCTTTGTTTAGTGCTTAGAACTGGTAAGAAGTGCTTAAGAAGAAGGTACGACCAACAACATCGTAAACGCTTGGCACTGTTCCCATATCATTACCACCAGGTACTTCTTCTGGTTCGGTATCTAAGATGTTTTTCATACCACCATTCACTAACCAACTGTCGTTTAAGAAGTATGAGGCAGAAGCATTGTGATATACCACATCATCGGTTGAAAATGCTTCATCGTAGTACTCACCGTCCATCCCTTGAATGTATTGTGCGCTATACTGAACGCTGAAGTCTTCAGAGATATCAGCACCAAACGTTAAGGTTGATCTCAGTTCGAGTAAGCACCGATGTTGCCATCAATTTTTCCTGTATAATCAATGTCATCTTGGGTGAAATCTAATAAGTAAGTGGTATCTAACATCACCTTAAAGATGTCATAATTAAAGCTGATATTTAAATCGATAACCGATGAGTTTTGCTCACCAATGTTAGTCAGTGATGAAGTTAAAGTATCTAAGTCATTGGCACTGCCATCACCGGTTATATTGATGGCATCTCAAGCGGCAGTATCACCATTAGCACATTCATTTAATTTTGCTTGTACGTCAACACGACTGATCGCATCAGTAATGTCAAATTTCCAGTAATCGATTGTCGTAGAAACCCCTTCAGTGATTTCCCAAACGGCACCAAATGTGAACGATTCACTTTCTTCTGGAGATAAGTTTTCATCACCGGTGTAATTCACTAAAATTTGCGCATCTTGAGCATTACCCCAAGGATCTGCCAAGTAATCGTATGAACCTGAATTACCGGCGTATAATTCGCTAACGCTAGGCGCTCTAAAACCAGTTGCTGCAACTGAGCGGATCATAAATTGTTCAGTAAAACGATAAGTCGCACCTAGTTTCCATGTTGTTGCACCACCAAATGTTGAATAGCGATCGTAACGAGTGGCAGCTTCTACAGCAAGTTGTTCAGTAACAGGTACTGAAACTTCTGCATATGCTGAATTTACGGTGTAATCACCCTCAGTCGGATCTTGTTGTGCCGCAGTACTTTCACCCGCTTGAGTGACTTCATCCAGGGTGTAATAGCCACTATCATAACGACTTTCTATACCAAAAGCATAGCCGATATCATTTTCACTAATACCGCTGTAGCCAGCAGTTAAAGTGAATTGTTCGTTACCACCTTCATTATTATCGGTGTAGATGATGCCTTCAGAAACCAGGAAATCTCTGTCCATAGCATCGCCGCTGAACCAGTCATCTTGATTTTCATAGATACTGTCTTCCATATTACCGGCGTGGATAGAGTTTTCTACTACACCTTTAGACTCATTACAGCCGTAGCTTGCAGACATATTCCAGGTATCGTCGTTATCCAGGTAGCCTTCTAGAGCTACTGATAAACGGTAAGTATCGGTTTCTTGACCATAGATACGAGGACCAGCATCTACCATACGACGTCTGTTGTTTAATTCTTCAGGTACCAGGCCAGTATCCGGGTCTTTAAATTGATCCGTGTATTTTTCATCTAATTTATTCGTGTCTAAGTCGATGTTAGCAGGCTGCGGTGCCATTTGTTGATCTGACTCGCGGCGAGTATACATAGCATCAATTGATAACTCAGTATCAGTGGCAATTTCTGAATTATAACGGGTGAAGAAACTGCATAATTCATTTGGGGTTTGTGCGTAACTGGATGTTGTATAATCGTAACCGTGATCTCGATCTTCAAAACCTCCGTTGCCATCAGGTGTTTCCCCACCCAATGAACCTTCAGGAACAAAAGAAGAGTTGCCTTCAGGAACAAAGTCTCTGTCTGACTGAATAACTTCACCACGTTGTGAGTATTGGAAACCAACGACTAAGTTACCCTTACCAAGTTCACGACCATGTAAAATACTAAAACCACCAGATTCGCCATCACCTTTATCGGTAGAGCTTAAATCTGCACTTACTTCAGTACCTTCAAAGTCTTTCTTAGTGATGATGTTGACCACACAGGGGGTCTGAACCATATACTGCAGATGCACCATCTTTTAAGATTTCAATAGATTTGATCATTGATACCGGGATGGTGTTTAAATCCACTGATGAATCAGCACCTGTACCCGTGGCAACCATGCGGCGGCCATTTAACAGTACCAGTGTTCTTTGCACACCCATACCGCGAAGGTTCACTGTTGCTTTACCACCTGAACCATTGTTCGATGAAGCTCCTAGGCTCATACCCGCAGCGATAGGCTGAACAGCTAAAATTTATTGTACTGAGCTGAAACCACTTTTAGCAATAGCATCTGCGGTAATTACGGTAACGGGTAACGCGTTTCCATATCAGTGCGGTTGATGCGTGAACCGGTAACTTCAATACGCTCTACGTCAGCGGTTTCTGTTGCCGCATTTTCGGCTTGTGCATTAATTGAGACGAAAGCCGTCGCTGTAGCACTTAACACCATCGCCGTGGCGATTGAGTTTTTCTTAAACATTGTAACTCCTTGGGGAAGTAAAATTTTTTATATCGAGCTATCTTTTTTATCTGCTCGTTACGAGTCGGACACATCTTATGGTGATCTTGTTATCGAAGAGAATAGCTTGTAACAGTTGCGCAAGGTGTGTAACAAAGGTGTTAAATGCAGAGGCATTGTTACTATAAGCGTTTGAATTTTATATTGTTTGTTTGTTTTGTTGAGTGGAACTCTATAGAGTCATGTTGCAAGACTTTTATTGAACTTTGCGACAGTGGTGCGCCAGATCACCCGTTAATTGGTTATCGAGTGAGTGTGTTTAAGTTACTTTTTGTATTTGAAAAGCAAAAAACCTGCAAAGCTTATGATGAAATAAGCAGTGCAGGTTTGGTATTAGTATGTTTGCTAATACAGATTTTTCAATTTGCAGAACGAATTAATCTTTATTGTACTCAAGCTTTTTATGATCTTTACCCATGGCCTCAGCAATCTCCTTTGGCATATATTCTTCATCATGCTTGGCAAGAACTTCACTGGCTTCCAATACTGTAGGGCTGATCAGAATGCCTTGAGCAACAATGCCCTGGCCTTCACGGAATAGGTCCGGTAAAATTGAATCGTAGGTCACGGTGATCATCGGCCCGGTATCAATCAATTTAAATTCAACATGCAGGCTTTCTGGGTCGCGCTTTACCGTACCAGTTACCACTAAACCACCAACTCGAATACGCTGACCAACGGTTGGTTTAATGCCACTATCGGCTTTACCCTGAACAATTTCTGTCGGGGTATAAAATAAATCGATATTTTGATTAAGGGCATACAGGGTAAAGCCAGCTACCGCGGCAACACCTGCAAGAATACTGACGACTATGGTTAGCCTTTTTTTACGACGAGGATTCATACTACTTACCTTCTTTGCGACGAAGAGCAGCCTGTTTAAGCTTTTCTTCACGTTTTAAACGCTGTTTAATTTGTGTAAATACCTGTTTTTCCATGCGATGACTATTAATTGCTAAAATGATCAATACCAGGGCGGAAAAACCGTAAGATAACCACACGTAAAACGCGTAGCCACCCATATTGAAAAAGTCACTCAGTGAGTCAAACGCCATTAGTTTTTCTCCTGTGCTAAAACCAGGGCTTTAACCCAGGGACGCATCGAATTACGAGCAATAATTTCGGCACGAAAACGTTCGCCAAAGATACGCGCTACTAAAAATGCAAAGCCAAAAAGGCATACCACAAACGGGATAAACATGTCAGCAGACATCGATGGTCTTTCAAGTTTAGAAACCGTGGAACCTTGATGAAGGGTGTTCCACCATTCCACTGAATAATGAATAATTGGTAAGTTTACCACACCAACAATCGCTAATACACTCGCGGCTTTTCCCGCCAAAGATTTATCTTCAAAGGCATTTTGCAAAGCAATGACCCCCAAATATAAAAACAATAGAATTAGCTCTGAAGTCAAACGTGCATCCCAAATCCACCAGGTCCCCCACATAGGTTTACCCCAGGCTGCACCGGTTAGCAGTGCAATCGCGGTAAACGTCGCTCCAATTGGTGCAAGGGCGGCAATAGAGGCTTCCGCCAATTTCAATTGCCACACCAGGGCGGTTAATGCGGCAATCGCCATACCCAAATAGATGCCCATAGAGAGCATTGCTGCAGGAACATGGAGGTAAAAAATACGAACACTTTCACCTTGCTGATAATCCGCGGGCGAAAATGCTAATGCCAAGCCAAGACCCAAGACTAATAAAATAACACTAATGGCGGTGAACCAGGGAATTAACTTGCCGGTAAAGTGATAAGACACTTCTGGATTCGCGTAAGGGTGTAACCATTTCCACATTTTAATTGGTACTCACTTTTAAGGCCGAGCCTACTGCAAAAGGGGCCAAGGTTAATGACCCGAAAAATATCGCAGCTATTATAGCAAGTTGTCCGTTATAAGGTAAATTCATACTTGCGGCATCGATGGCACTGGTAGCAAAAATTAATACTGGTATATATAAAGGTAACACTAATAAACTTAGTAACATGCCACCTTTTTTCAAACCTACCGTTAACGCCACACCAATGGCACCAAGTAAACTCAACACTGGGGTGCCGAGTAATAACGTTAACATTAAGGCGGTGTAACTATCTTGATGCAGATTAAGCAACACCCCCAACAGTGGCGCGATAATGATTAACGGCAACCCGGTGATCAACCAATGGGCGAGTATTTTCGCTAATACCAGTATAAACGTCGGACACGGGCTAAGCAGCAGTTGCTCTAACGAACCATCGGCATGATCATTTTTAAACAATCGCTCCAGCGATAATAAGGTTGCTAACAAAGCCGCCACCCAAATAACCCCAGGGGCAATTTTCATTAAGGTATTGCTTACCGGGCCAATGCCGAGAGGAAATAGCGATACCACAATGATAAAGAACAATAACGGATTAATAATGTCATCACGATGACGCAAGGCGATGGTTAAATCACGTTTTAAAATAGTAAAAAAGGCGCTGCTGTAGGATGTTTGCATCTTAGCCTCTAGATAAACTGATGTTCTAGAATGATTTTTTTGAAATCATTGCTATGAATGGATAAGTCTTGGTGGGTGGTTAAAATTACCGCGCCACCATTTTTAGCGTGCCGTAAAAACAGCTGTTCCAGTTTCTCTACTCCGGCTTTATCGATAGCGGTAAAGGGCTCATCTAAAATCCAGATTTTGCTGTTGCTTTGCCACAATCTTGCTAAGGCGATGCGTCGATGTTGGCCGGCACTTAAATGTGAGGCTAGGGCGTCTTCAAAGCCAAACAGGCTCACTTCTGCCAACGTTTGTTCCGCTAATGAGTGATCTAAGCCATGCAGTTTTAGATAAAACTGTAAATTTTCTTCGCTGGTCATCTCGCCTTTTATCCCAGGTAAATGGCCGAGAAAGATCAAATCGCTATTATAGTCTTCCTGACAGTGATGAATATTCTCTGCTTTATAGAGGACTTCACCATCATAAGGCTGTGACAAGCCGGCGAGGATGCGCAGCAAGCTGGTTTTGCCTGTGCCATTAGCGCCTTCAATTTGGATTATATCACCGGCGCTTACGTCAAACGATAATTGATCGAATAACAGTCGGTCTTCGCGTATGCAGGTTAATTTATCTGCAGCTAGTAATACGCTGTGCTGAGTTGCCAATATTGCGCCCAAAGATAATTTTAATTATTGAAATCGATTCTACTTGTTTGCGCGATGAATAAGAAGATAGTAAAGTAAAAAATTCGCCCGGATATGCAATTCGTGGTGACCACGCAGTTAATTTTGATTTGAAACAATTTCTTGCAGTATTTTAATTCTTCAACATTTAGAACAGATCAATTTGTCTTTTTTAATCCCCTTCAACTGGGTATAATAAGGCACTTTTGAATGAATATAGCCGTATCCGCACAATCTTTTGAATTATGTGGAAGGTTTATCTGATAGCTTTCTTAATGCTTGATGAAAGTATTAAGGTTGGAGTTTTACATGATCCCAGAACTAGGCCACTTTGCACTGATTATTGCCATGGCATTTGCCATTTGCTTATCAATAGTGCCACTCGTTGGTGTATACCAACAAAACCAGCGGTTAATTACGTACGCCAAACCTCTTACCTTCGGCATGTTTGCCTTTACCACAATAAGTATTGTGCTGCTCGCCTACAGTTTTGTACTGGATGATTTTTCGGTGAAATACGTCGCCAGTCATTCCAATTCCCATCTTCCGTATTATTTTAAAATCAGTGCGGTGTGGGGTGGGCATGAAGGTTCGTTGTTATTGTGGGTGTTTTCATTATCGGCCTGGACCATGGCGGTAGCCTCGTTCTCGAAACATGTAGATCAAGCGTTTGTTTCTCGGGTGTTAGCGATTATGGGGATGATAGCCGTAGGTTTTATGGCTTTTACGTTATTAACGTCAAACCCGTTTGAGCGATTACTACCAAATATTCCTATGGAAGGCCGAGATCTTAATCCGCTGCTGCAAGATATTGGTCTAATTATTCATCCGCCTATGCTTTATATGGGCTATGTTGGTTTTTCTGTGGCTTTTGCTTTTGCCATTGCGGCGCTTATGTGTGGAAAAATGGATGCTGCCTGGGCTCGTTGGTCTCGTCCCTGGACCATTGCTGCCTGGATGTTTTTAACTTTAGGCATCTCTTTGGGTAGCTGGTGGGCGTACTATGAACTTGGCTGGGGCGGCTGGTGGTTTTGGGATCCAGTAGAAAATGCGTCGTTTATGCCCTGGTTAGTGGGGACGGCATTAATTCATTCGTTAGCCGTTACCGAAAAACGCGGCGCGTTTAGAAACTGGACCGTGTTATTGGCGATATTTACCTTCAGTTTAAGTTTACTGGGCACCTTCCTGGTTCGCTCTGGGGTACTCACCTCGGTGCATTCATTTGCGGCAGACCCTACCCGTGGTAAGTTTATTTTGGTGTTACTTGCTCTGGCAGTAGGTTTGTCATTATTACTTTACGCCATACGCGGCTCAAATGTGGGCAGCTTTTCTCGCTTTAATTTAGTCTCGCGTGAAACCGCAATATTAATATGTAATGTGATTTTGGTTTCCGCCTGCGTAACCGTATTAATGGGGACGCTATATCCGTTAATTATTGATGCCATGGGCATGGGAAAAATCTCCGTTGGCCCTCCATATTTTAATGCGGTGTTTGTGCCCATTATGAGCATCTTGTTTGTGTTTATGGGGATTGGCCCATTGATCCGCTGGAAAAAAGCGAAAAAAGGCGAACTTTCAAACCAGTTAGGTGTGATCACGATTTTCTCAATGATTTTTGGTCTGGCGTTTCCATTTTTATATGCGGGTGAGTTTAATAGCGGCGTTGCTTTTGGTATGACACTGGCGTGTTGGGTAGCTTTGGTTGCCGCAAAAGATGTGAAAAACCAAATCAAATTACCCAATGGTGGTTGGCAGCCAAGCAAAATAAGTTTAAGTCATTTAGGCATGGCAGTGGCGCACACCGGCATTGCCGTGACTATCGTTGGCGTTACGTTAGTGTCGACTTATGAGTCGGAAACCAATGTGAAAATGCAGCCGGGCACAATAGTCACGGTGGCAGGTTATGAGCTTGAATTTTTAGGCGTCAAGCACGTTGAAGGGCCAAATTATTCTGCCGAACAAGGGCAAATAAACTTGTTTGATGGCAATGAGCATATCGCTTTAATGCAACCGGAGCGAAGAACATATCGGGTGCAAACGATGGGCATGACCGAAGCTGCCATTGATCCCGGTTTATTTAGAGATGTCTATGTAGCCTTGGGCGACCCATTAGGCGGTGACGCCTGGGCAGTACGGGTGCATTACAAACCGTTTGTACGCTGGATCTGGTTGGGCTCAATATTTATGGCGCTGGGTGGTGGGTTTGCGATGTTAGACAAACGCTATCGTCGCAAGAAAAAGGTGGCGTTGGGCGATAAGTCGACAGCCCCTGCAGCCGCCGAAGGCGCTGTAGTTGCTGCTACTGCAACACAAGCGAGCGTACAGTAGATGAACATAATAATTCGTTTAATTCCATTTGTGTTATTTTTATTGTTGGGTGTACTGTTATATCGCGGCCTGTCACTTGACCCGCAAAGCATGCCGTCGGCATTAATCGGTAAATCATTTCCACAATTTACGTTAACGAGTTTAGAAGATGAGTCACAGCAGGTAACCAAGGCTGACTTTAAACCTGGCATTAAACTGGTTAACGTCTGGGCTACCTGGTGCCCATCTTGTAAAGTGGAACACCCATTTTTGGTGAAGTTGGCGAAAGATGACCGTTTTAGTTTATACGGCATCAATTATAAAGATAACCGTGCGGATGCCAATCAATGGCTTAAGTATTATCAAAACCCATATCAGTTTTCGATTTTTGATGATATTGGCAAACTCGGACTCGACTTAGGCGTATATGGCGCCCCCGAAACGTTTGTAATTGACCACCATGGCGTGATCAGAAAACGCTTTGCCGGAGTGCTAGAGCCGAGAGTTTGGCAACGGCAGTTTTTACCATTAATCAATACCATTGAAGATGAAATGGTCAAGGGAGAATAACGTGATGAAAACAAATAGCCTGGTGAATATATTGGCGAAAAATTTAAAAGCATTGATGGTGCTGTTAAGCTCTGCCATGATCGTTTTTGCCACTTTTACCATTAGTGCCGGTCCAATTGATACTTACAAATTTCCCGATGAAGTGACGAAAAAACGTTTTAGCGAGCTAACCTATGAGCTGCGTTGTCCTAAATGTCAGAATCAAAATTTAGCAGATTCAAATTCACCCATTGCCCAGGATTTGCGTAAAGAAGTGTACGACATGTTACTTGACGGTCGAAGCGATTCTGAAATTATGGATTATATGGTGCAGCGCTACGGTGAATTTGTATTATATCGGCCGAGAGTGAGCTCAATTACCTATATTTTGTGGTTTGGGCCAATTGTGTTTATCTTGATTGGCGGTTTTGTGGTGTTCTTATTGACTCGCCGCAAAGATACCGAGCCAGAGCATTTAAGCGCAGAACAAAAACAACAATTAAAATCAATTTTAAAAGACTAATCACTACAGACCCTAGAAATACAGGAAAGATACACATATCATGACAACACTTTGGATTTTTACCGGGCTATTCTTGCTGCTGGCGTGTTTAATACTCTGGCATCATTTCTTCAAAAGCAGTTTGTACAGTGCTGATCAAAGCAATATGCGTGGCCAAACCAATAAAGACCTTTATCATGAACATTTAAAAGAGTTAGAAAAAGATTTTAGCGAGGGCGGTGTTGATAAAGAGAACTTTGAGTTTTTAAAAGAAGAACTCGATCAAAGTTTATTATTAGACATGAGTGCCACGGCAAAAGAAGAACAAGCCAAAGATAAGCGAACCTCTATACTTTGGCCAGTTATGCTGACGCTATTTATTGTCGCCTTTTCTGCGGCATATTACTATCAACATGGCGCGTATGCTGATGTTGAATTGGCGGCCAGTCAACCAGCCAATCATCCCCAAGGTGAGCAATCAGAAGCACAAGTTGTGATTGCCCAGATGCAAAACTTGCACAAAGAAGTGCAAGATAATCCGCAAAATGCTGATGCCTGGTTCCAGTTAGGGCAACTGTTAACCAGCGTGGCTGAGTTCGACAGTGCCTTTATTGCCTATGGTAAAGTTCTCGAGATTGAAGGTGAACAAGCGGATGTGCTTGCCCTGCAAGCGCAAGCAAAATACTACAAAAATAAGCAACAACGTAATGCTGAAATTAATGCCTTGTTAGATAGAGCATTAATGCTAGACCCGAATGACCCAACGACCTTGATGTTAATTGGCATGGATCATTACTTTAATGAGCAATATCTACAAGCCGCATCAGTATGGCAACAAATTATTGATACTGGCGGTGCTGGGGCAAATCAAGGCCCATTACTCGATGGTATTGCGCAGGCGCGTAAACTAGCCAGTGAAGGCGGCAGTGCAGGTAATAATGCAGACAAGAGTGCAAGACAAGTAAACCAAAATAGTGATGTTGCAAATCCGCAGCCGACAGAAAATACGGTAGCAACAACTGCGGCTACCGCCAGTATTCAAGTTACCGTGGATTTATCTGAGCAAATTATTGCCGCGCTTAATCAAGGCGGTGATAAAACCTTATTTATCTATGCCATTGCCAGCAATGGTTCGAGAATGCCGCTAGCGGCGGTAAAAGCGAAAGCCAGTGATTTGCCAATGACAGTCACCTTAGATGACAGTAAAGCGATGAGTCCGCGAATGACTATATCGACTGTAGATATGGTCAATGTTCTTGCTGTAATTTCACATGCCGGTACACCAGGGGCGAAAGCGGGTGACTATAAAGGTGAGGTGGCTAATGTTAAAGTAAACGCTAACGAAGTGTTAAACTTAACCATAGATACCATTGTCGAATAGATAGGTAGTGATGTTTTTAGTAGGTATTATCTTAAAAGGCGACTTATGAAATTTATCTTCACCGTGCTACTGGCGTTAATCACAAGTTTTAGTGTTAACGCCGAAGAAAGGCCCCAACTTTCTGCAATGACGAAGCCACTGGTATTAGCAGAAGCTGATCAGTGCCCTGATTTTTTGCAGCACACAATGCGTAAATTAAATTCGAAACAAAGTTTGGATCTTTGTAAAGAATTTGCCGGCAAAACATTTCTTATCGTCAATACTGCCAGTAATTGCGGCTTTACCCCACAATTTAAAGCGCTTGAAGCCTTACATCAAGACTATAAAGACCGCGGTTTAGTGGTGTTAGGTTTTCCTTCCGATAATTTCTTCCAGGAAGAAGATGAAGAAAAAGACACGGCAAAAGTATGCTTTATCAATTACGGCGTAACATTCCCAATGTTTGCCACTATTGAAGTCAGGGGCAGTGATGCCCATCCTATCTTTGCCCACTTAGCTAAACAAACCGCTTCGCCTTATTGGAATTTTTATAAATATTTAGTGAGTGCAGATGGTAAGACAATTCAACGCTTTAATTCAAGAACTAAGCCTCAGTCTGAACAATTAACTAAGGCCATAGAACACTTGCTAAGTATAAAAGCATTACCAGGCATCAGCATTTAATGATGTTGAATGTGAAAAAAACTAAAAATAGAGAAGATTAATGTCGCGTTTTGTTGCCCATCATAAAAAATTGCATACCGATAAAATTAAACATGGCCCAGCTGATACCGGTAAGGTAAAAACCGCAGTATTGCTGTGTAATTTAGGCACCCCAGATGCACCTACCACATCCGCTTTACGCAGCTATTTGCGTGAGTTCTTAAGCGATCCGCGAGTGGTTGAGATCCCTAAATTTATTTGGATGATTATTTTACACGGCATTATTTTAAGAATTCGCCCGGCAAAATCGGCAAAATTGTACGAAAGCATTTGGACCGAAAATGGCTCGCCATTGTTGGCAATCAGTAAATCGCAACAGCTAAAAGTCGCAAAACAAATACAGCAACAATACGGTGACGAAGTCGAAGTTGCTATTGCGATGCGTTATGGCAACCCGGGAATTACCCAAGCGCTGCGCGGCTTTCAACAACAAGGTATCAATAAAATTGTAGTGTTGCCGTTATACCCTCAATATGCCGGCCCAACTACAGGGTCAACTTTTGATGCGATTAGCAAAGAAATCCAGTCGTGGCGATGGGTACCTTCGTTGCATTTTATTGCCAGTTATCATGACAATGCTGGTTATATCGAGGCGTTGGCCAATAGTATTACTGATCACTTTAAAGCACATGGTAAGCCGGAAAAGTTGCTGTTTTCTTATCATGGTATGCCTAAGCTGTTTCACACCAATGGCGATCCGTATTATTGTTTTTGTCAAAAAACCACTCGCCTGGTGACTGAAAAGTTAGGCTTGTCTGATGATGAGTTTCAAATTAGCTTCCAGTCTCGTTTTGGCAAGGCGGAATGGCTTAAACCTTACACAGATCCATGCTTGAGTGATTTTGCCGAACAGGGCATTAAAAACGTTGCGGTAATAAGCCCGGCGTTCAGTGTTGATTGCTTAGAAACACTCGAAGAGTTGGAAGTGGAAAGTCACAAAGTCTTCATCGATGCCGGTGGTGAGAAATTTCAATATATTGCTGCACTCAATGATAGAGACGATCACATTAACGCCATTGTAAAATTAGTTACTCCGCATATATAAACAATAGGCAGAGGTGTTGATTTGTCTCTGCCAAATTCAATAGCATACCAATTAACGATAAGTAAATCGTTAGCTTATTATTCAAGCTGATTGACAATAACCTCATTAATCTTTAACATCTCGCCCTTTAAATTTGAGTAAAAACTTTAACTTGTTCTAACGGTTGTTACCTACGTTTACCGCCAAGTTTGAGTTTTTCAGAACTATTAATCACAACCGTGAGTAAAAAATGTTTGAATTACATGCAAGTAAAGTTACTAGCCTGAAAAACGATGTGTTATCAGGTTTGACCGTTTCTTTAGCATTGGTACCAGAAGCCGTAGCGTTTGCTTTTGTTGCTGGTGTTGATCCTTTAGTGGGTTTATATGCCGCCTTTATGGTGGGTTTAATCACCTCTGCTTTTGGTGGTCGTCCGGGTATGATCTCTGGCGCAACCGGTGCCATGGCCGTTGTTATGGTCAGCCTTGTTGCACTGCACGGAGTACAGTATCTGTTTGCGGCGGTGCTGCTCACCGGTATTATTCAAATATTTGCCGGCATCTTCAAGTTAGGTAAATTTATCCGCTTAGTGCCCCATCCGGTAATGCTCGGCTTTGTCAACGGTTTGGCTATTGTTATCTTCTTGGCGCAACTGGGTCAGTTTAAAGTCACCAACGCTGCCGGTGAACTCGAATGGATGACGGGGAGTGCGCTATATACTATGGCTGGGTTAATTGTAGTCACCATGGCGATAATCCACTTCTTACCTAAGTTAACTAAGGCAGTACCATCATCACTGGTTGCCATTATTGTGGTTACCGCGATTGTCTTGTTTACCGATATTGAAGCGCGTACGGTGATAGATTATGTGCGTGATATGACTGGCGATGCAAGCAGTACTTTAGCGGGTGGTTTGCCTAGCTTTGCCATTCCTGCAGTGCCATTTAACCTGGAAACGTTAATGATCATTTTACCATTTGCTCTAGTATTGGCGGCCATTGGTTTAATTGAGTCACTATTAACCTTAAGCCTGATTGATGAATTAACCGAGACCCACGGACAAGCAAACCGTGAGTGTGTGGCTCAAGGTGCTGCCAACACAGTTAACGGCTTCTTTGGCGGTATGGGCGGTTGTGCGATGATTGGTCAGTCGATGATCAATGTTAATTCTGGCGGTCGCGGTCGAGCTTCTGGTATTACCGCCGCATTGGCGTTATTAGGTTTCATCTTATTTGCTTCAGGGTTGATCGAAATTATTCCACTGGCGGCGTTAGTTGGGGTCATGTTTATTGTGGTTATTGGTACCTTTGAATGGTCAAGCCTAAGAATTATGCGCAAAATTCCAAAAGCAGATGCTTTTGTTATCGTGCTGGTTTCAGGCATTACCGTTATCTCTGATTTAGCCGTAGCCGTTATTGTCGGTGTGATTGTATCGGCGCTGGTATTTGCCTGGCAGCATGCGAAACACGTTATTGTTCATCGCTCAACCGATGAAAATGGTTGGACTGTTTACGACGTTAACGGGCCATTATTCTTTGGCGCTATCTCGAGTTTCCTTGAGCAGTTTGATTTCGACAACGACAGTAAAGACGTCATTGTTGAGTTTAAAAACTCGCGTGTTGCCGATCATTCCGCACTAGAAGCGATTGATACTTTAGCCGAGCGCTACAAGAGTCGTGGTAAAACCTTACATTTACGTCACTTAAGCGCGGAATGTAAAAGCTTATTAAGCAAAGCAGGTGACTTGGTAGAAGTGAACTACATTGAAGATCCACAGTATCATGTGGCATCGGATAAGCTAGATTAAGCTTGTACCAATCTTAATAGAAACAGGGAGCAAAGCTCCCTGTTTTGTTCATGGACGAACTTATACAGAACTCACAAGGATGTGAAAAGTTCTGATTTGTTTTTACAAGCCAATAAAACTAGCATTCTGGTTGCTATAGGATCATAGCGATCTGCATAAGCACCGAGTTGACAGTATACTTATGCAGAGTGGTTAATTACCAATTTGATAAAATATAGTGGAGCAAAGATGAGTAAAAAATCCATTCTTATTACTGGTTGTTCCTCTGGCATTGGTTTAGATGCCGCAAAGACGTTAGTAAAAAAAGGCTATCAGGTTTTTGCTACTGCGAGAAAGAAAAAAGATGTTGATTCGTTAATCTCGCTTGGCTTTACGGCGTTTCGCTTAGATCTTAGTGACAGCCAATCAATAATGTTGGCAGTGAAACATGTATTGGAAATTACCGGCGGCACCCTGGATTATTTATTTAATAATGGCGCTTACGGTCAACCAGGAGCGATAGAAGATTTATCCACCCAGGTATTACGTCAGCAATTTGAAGCCAACGTCTTTGGTTGGCATGATTTAACCACACAAGTAATAAAAATAATGCGCCAGCAAGGCCATGGCAGGATTGTGCAAAACAGTTCGGTATTAGGTTTTGTTTGTATGCCGTATAGAGGTGCCTATAATGCATCAAAGTTTGCCATAGAAGGGCTAACTGACACTTTACGACTCGAGTTAGCTGGCAGTAATATTCAAGTGAGTCTATTGCAACCAGGGCCGATTAACACCAACTTCAGAAAAAATGCTCTTACCGCATTAAAGCAAAACATTGACTGGCAAAACAGTATTCATTTAAACAAATATCAAAAACAAATTGAGCGTTTAGCCAGCTCTGATCCTGCCAGCGGTTTTACCCTTGAACCTGCAGCGGTCACTAAAGCATTAATTCACGCTTTAGAAAGTCACAGACCCAAGGCAAGGTATCGTATTACTTACCCAACTAAGCTATTTACCTTGTTAAAGCGCATATTACCAACCCGTTGGCTAGATGCTTTGTTAGCCAAGGGGTAGACCCAGCTTCAGCAGAGGTTTATTTATAGAGATTTTCTTCGCGTCAGCACTCAGTGAAATTATTTTTTAAATTTAAATCTAAGCTACTTGCGACTAGGTTCAAAAGAGTCGTACCTAGGTAACTTAGCATCCAGGTTTTCCCAGTTGGCTTTTGACGATACAAAATTATGGGAAATGGGCTTTTCTGCTATATCTGAGTCCAGTATACCTAATCTTATTCTAAAACGTGTTGGATCTTGTGCATTTGAGCTATACACAGGTGAACCACAATTCGAACAAAAATGTCGGTTACGCCCGGGCTTAAATGAAAATGTACTTATACTGTTCTTGCCTGAGGTAATTTCGAATTCAGTCGAATTTATAAAGCCATTTGTCGCAAAAGCGGTACCGCTATTTTTCCTGCACAAAGAGCAATGGCAATGGATTATGTCAGTTATTTCGCCGTTGATTTGTATCTGTACTGCTCCACACAAACATTTTCCTAGATACATTTATTACTCCTTTACCTTGCTATGATTTTTTGATGCTTATCCAAAACTAGCTCAGCCTATTTGCCCACTTGCCATTATGCTGTTTTTCACAATTTTCTTCAGTGTCATAAGAGATGTGTGCAACCACATTCTTCAAGTTTACACCCATGCCATGAAGTTTTACCTGAATTAGAGAAGTAAGTTCTTTTTTGCTACCTTTAGACAGAAATAGAGCAAGGTTTTCATTGCTATCGAAAATACAAACAACCTTTAAACTTTCAGGGAAATTGGCATAATTAACCAGATGGGTTAGCCATTGAAAGCCGTCAATTTCCTTCAACGCGGTTTCACATACATCCGTTAACGCCGTTCTAAGTTGATTATCAATTTTCTTATCGGTTTTACGCATAGTTATTTATTATTCATTATTTGAATATACGGTTAATATCGGAAATTTACTTTCGCCAAATGAAATCGTTGTGGATTGAGTTTCATTGCCTGAAAAATTCAATTTGATCTCCGATGGGCTTCTTCGAAAACCATCAGCAAATAGCGCCATTATATGTTTATGCTCTAATACCCGGTTACCCGATGAAGTGTTGAATAAAGTGATAACGGCGAAACGCTCACCGATTTCATTACTCATAAGAACATAATTAACGACTTCGAAATCACTTTCCTTTGGCTCTATATTATTTTCATTTGGAAAAGAAAGTTGAATATTAGCGGTTACTGAACGATCAACATTTAACACTGCACTTTCATCAGCAAGGGTTGAAAATGAAAAGCATAGTAATGCAGTAAAAATAAACTTAAAGATAACGGTGTCTCCTGAAATATTAAAAATTTTTTTAATTTGCTTGTTATGTGCTCGTATTCTATAATGTACTGAAAACCGTACATGCACGTTTTGGAGTTTGATATGGATGCAATAAGTTACACATCTGCAAGAGCAAACCTAGCGAATACAATGGCACAAGTTTGCAATGACCATAGCCCTATAATCATCACTAGAAAGAGCGAAGAGCCTGTCGTTATGATTTCTTTAGAGGATTATAATGCAATGCAAGAAACAACATATTTACTTAGATCTCCAGCTAACGCAAGAAATTTACTTGAATCAATTGCAGAGCTCGAAGCCGGTAACGGTACTGAGAGAGAGCTCATTGAATGAAATTAACATTCTCTACTAAGGCTTGGGAACAATATTTATATTGGCAAAGCGTAGATAAAAAAATATTAAAACGAATCAATACGTTAATTAAAGATATACAAAGGTCACCTTACGAAGGAATAGGAAAGCCAGAGCCATTAAAACATGGTTTGGCTGGTTATTGGTCACGGCGAATAAATGATGAACATAGAATTGTTTATAAACACCATGCAGATACTATCTTAATCGCGCAACTACGCTACCACTACGGCACATAATGTCAAAGTGCATAACTTAGCCCTAATAGGATCAGCATCACCCCTAATGCTTTACTGAGAACTTCGCCCTGAGGAAGGGCTTTTTCAATCATCACCATGATTGTTAGAATTAAAATCCAGGTTAAATTCATAACCCCACTGACAAACAAAATTGCCATTAGCATCAAGCAACAGCCGACACAGTAGGTGCCATGGTGTAAGCCTAAATAGATTGCACTTAACTTACCTTCTTTAAAATGACTATTGATCACTGCTAACGGTGAGCGGCATAATTGCAAACACCGCTGTTTAAATGGGGTGAATTGATAAATACCGGCAAGGATCAAGATAGAATAGCTGAAGGTTGCATTAGCACTGTCCATCATTGGCGTAAGCAGTGTTAAATGATGAAACCACCATTGCAGTAAGGTGATCAATAAGCTGTAACTTGCCCAGGCCAGAATGTAGCCTAAAGAAAAGAAAATTGGCGATGTGTAATTGCTGTTGTGTTGTTTTCGCTTTTGCGAAATTTTTTCAACCAGTAAAATGACCGGAATGGCCGATGGCAGCATCATACCCGCCATCATAATTGCCCAGATCAAAAACAGTAATGCAATGTCATAGGAGGACCAGGTGGCAACGGGTTCCATATTCATGGTCATGCGATACAGCATGTAGTACCAACTTAAATAGATACATAAGAGAATGGTTACCAAAACCATTATCCGGTTAGCCGTGCCTTGCAACTATGTTCCTCCTTTCATTAACTGTATTATTTGCTATGGCGTTGGCCAATTTACGATGGCTTTAGCGGCAGAGGTATCTGAATAATTAAACGCTATATCACCTTGTTGAACCTTTAACGTTGTGGTTTTTCCTATTGAGCCGTCATTCCACATAAAGCCACCGCTAGGGAAAGTGATATGAACTCTATTTTCTTCGCCGGTCACGGGGTTAATATGTGGTGTATGTCCAGCTTCTAATACCCCTTCTATCGAAACCGTTGACGTGTGGTCTTGTGGGTCGATGTCAATGTCACTAATTATAGGCCCTTCAAATGCGCTAAATAATGTAGCAATGGCTTCTACCGGCATACCACCCGCTTGACCAGACATTATGGTAGCTAAAGCCGTTACTTGTGCTTCACTTGCCGCTCGGTCAATAAATAATGCGCCACTACCATTGCCATCATGCATGGCTGCCGGCCAAGAGGCGACAAACACCATTTTTAATCCGCTTAGGTCCAAATCGTTAAAATGACCTTTAATTACCAGAAAACCTAAAATAGCATCACAACCACCATTGGCACTTGTTGGGGAGCCGCCAAACTGACAGCCACAACCACGGCTACAATTACAACTTGATGCATTGATAATGCCCACGAATGATCACCCGACATAGTGTATCCCCCCTTGAAAATAATGGTTAAAGTATAGTCCAATAAAATTGGAATTCTTTATATTAAAAGTATTAAGATACCGGATAGTTCAACCACAACAATAAAGGCATTCATAATGATCAGGCGGCAAATCCGGGAACGCGAAATCGTAATTTTGATTCTTTGGCCCGCTTTATTAATATGCACGTAAGGGCAGGAGTGCCGCTGGAAAACATTGAACTTGCCATGGTGATACATGGCAAAGCCGGGATAGATTTACTGAATGCTGAATCTTTTCAGCAGCGATTTGAGCAAACAAAAGTAAATGCCAGTGCAGACTTGATGAAACAGTTGCTCGCAAACAAGGTACAGGTATTTATTTGTGGCCAGTCGGCGGCGTATTTGAAAATTAACAAGTCAGATTTGATCGACGGGGTCAGCATGTCATTATCGGCAATGACGGCCAATGCGTTATTGCAGCAACAAGGCTTTACTTTAAACTCTTTTTAAATAGTTTATACATTAGAGTGCAATAAAGCCTTGCGATGAATGAGTTTACAGAGGGTTATTTAAGCAGCGCGTGACCTTCAGGTAATTGCTTTTGGATCCACAAAGCAAGTTTGTGTTTCATGCTCAATAAATCTTCTTGATCGCCAGCCAATGGGTGGATCATTTTGTCATTAACCAGTAAGCGATACAGCGCTTCTATTTTTTGCTTCGATGCATCGGTGGCTCCAAAGTTTTTATATCCTCTATTTACCGCGTAGGTTTCACCAACCTTCAGGGCGGCTTTTAATAGTGCACTCTCGTTTTTTAGTTTTTTCATAAGCTTAAATAAACAATGATCCTGTTGTTAATGTTGTATTTATCGACTAGCTTTGTAGGAATTCACATCGCGTTGCCGCATTGGTTTTAAAGCAACCGCTAAGGGCGGTGGTGGTGGTACTAGAATTTGCATCCATCACCCCACGTGCTTTTACACAATAATGCACGGCGTTCATGGTTACGGCAACATGTTCGGTATCTAATAATGCTTTTAACGCAATTAACAGTTGTTGAGTTAAGCGCTCTTGCACTTGTGGTCGTTGCGCAAAAAATTTCACGATGCGATTAATTTTTGATAAACCAATAATTTTATCTTTTGGAATGTAGGCAACTTTGGCAAGGCCGTCAATGGTGACAAAGTGATGCTCGCAGGTACTGGTTAAATTGATGTCTTTCACCATGATCATTTCATCCGCGGCCATTTTATTTTCAATGACGGTGATCTTCGGAAAGTTTGCATAATCTAATCCGGAGAAAATTTCCTGCACATACATTTTGGCAATACGATGCGGAGTTTCTTGTAAACTGTCGTCAGTTAAATCCAGTCCCAGAGCTTCAGTGATTTCAGTAAAGGCGAATTTAATTTTTTGGTACTTTTCATCATTAGTTAAAGCCCGATCATTATGCATTGGGGTTTCCAAACCGGCGGTAATTAACGCCGTTTGAACAATTTTGGCTTGCTCTGACAGCTCGCCATGATTTCGTATTAGCGCAATTTTTTTCGCTTGGGCTGGGCTCATAATATTTTTCTCATCATTAATGGTTACAGACTTGGTGTTCTTTTTGCCACCAACAATACCATTCCGTATATGCAGTTCTAAGTGGGTAAATCATTTTAGGGATTGGTATGTATGCTTTAAGCTAAGTGTCTGCCGCCGTCTAAGTGTATAGTAGTTCCGGTGATATACCTACTATTTAACAGATATTGCACCGCTTCCACACCTTCTCCTGCCCCCGGTGTTATTTGCATCAGTGATTTCTTTAATGCTTTTTGTTGGTAGTTATCGTCATCATCTGCATTAAACATTAATAGTGAGGGTGCAATAGAGTTTACTTTCACCAGAGGCGCTAACAAGGTCGAAAACGACAAGGTTAAATTGGCTAACGCGGCTTTGCTGGCGGCATAGGCAATATGTTTTTTACTGCCTTTATCGACAATATAATCGGTTAAGTGGATGATATCTGCGGCGCTGTTTGCTTGCCGTTGGTAGTTTAATAGTAATGGCTGTAAGCCAAGATTTAATTGATACGGGGCTTGTACATGCACTTGCAGCATTTTCGCCATCACTTCACTAGGTTTGAGTTCAGCAGATTCTGCCATCCAGTCTGAGGCATTATGGATAATCGCTTTTAAGCTTTGGTATTGTGCAGTTATCAACTGGTTAAAGGCTTGTATGCCGTCATCGTTAGCAAAATCGCCCTGAATGCAATGTACACCTAACTCTCGCAACTGTTGAATTTGCGGATGGTCAGTGCGGTAACTTATTACTACTGGAGTTTCAATACAGTGCAGAGCTTTTGCCAACGCAAAGCCTAAGCGCTTACCTGCACCGGTAATTAAAATGGCATTATTAAGCATCATTAATTAATTTCGTTTAGCACTTAACGTAAGCGAAACCGAATCGGCAAAGCGTAAAGCATACGGCTTTTCAACCGTAACTTTGGCTCTGGTGACCAGCTCAGATGCCATGGAAATTTCGAGTAAATCTGCAGTGAGTTTTTCCAACAGCTTAAAATTGCCATGTTCAACATGAGTGATCATGGCTTTGGTAATGGTCTTATAATTGAGTGCTTGGGTTGCTTCATCGCTTGAGCATGCATTTCCTGCCGGATAGCTGATTTGAGCATTAATCACTATGTCTTGCTGCTTGCTTATCTCTTCCGGGTTAAAACCAATATAAGTGCGCAACCTTAAGTTAATGATATCTATAGTGGCATCTTCCATCACTAGCGTTTTGCTTTTACTTTGTATGTTTTGCACTGAACTCATTGCTATCCCTTACATCAATTCTTTTTTATGCTTTCTTCAGTATAACAAGTTGGTCGCACATTGATACGAGTGAAAATGATTTTGTCGAGATAAAAAAAGAGTAAAGCGTTAAACGTTTTACTCTTGTTTTTTCTGGAGTGAGAATAGTCTAAATAACCTGGGCTCAGCTTAAATGGTTTGCATGCCAGCAATTTCATGCCAATAACCGTTGGCATGATTTGTCGGTAATTTTCGATATTCGCTATGTTGCTCCCGGGCAATGAAGTCATCGAGTATGGTAAAGGTATTTTCTGCTTGTGGGCTGATGCGAATGACATCAATGAGATTTTCCATGCTGGCAATATCATTGCTTAAGTTATAGCAATCGCCCGACATGGTTTGAATGCCGTTTAACACAAACAATTGTTTATCTTCCTGGCTATCCACTAATCGGCCTCTGGGGTAATTGATACAACACAACTGGCACTCATCTTTGCTTTTGTTTTCACTTCTGGCAGTAAAGCAGCGGGCCGAATAGGCCAGAGGCAAATGCCCGTATGCTTGAATTTCGACTTCAAATTTGGCGCGTAAATTTTGGCTGTCTAACTCATCTAAGGTTTGTTTTATCCAGTCGCGACCAAGTTCAACCGGGGTAACCCAGCGTTGCATACCCATGCCAAGCAGGCGCTTTAACGCCGGCGCATTGTAAGCATTAATCGCTTGTCCACAAACAAACTCTACCTTATTTTGCCGGCAAAGTTCTATGGCACCGACATCATTGGCTTCAATAATAAACTCACCATTGGCGCAATATTTTTGCAGTAACATCACCTCCGATGGTGCTTCCAGCAAGGCCATCGTCGACAGCACGATTTGTTTGTTGGTTTTGGCTAATTCTTTGGCCAGGTTCAACCAGTCTTTTTGGCGCAATTCCCGGCGCTTTGAACAAACCGTTTCGCCTAAGTAAATGATATCGGCGTTCGATGTTGCCGCTTGTTGATAAAACTCTGCAATTGTTGCTTTGGGCCAATAATATTGATTGGCCCCTAATGAAAATTTCATAACTATCCCCTTTATTGCCAGCTGCGGTGATAAGCACCCAGAGTGGTTTGCGAGCCTTCAGAAATGTTGCCAAGCTCTGTCATCCAACTTGGGTCGGCTCGATAATTTTCTGGGTCTTGTTGATATTTATCAAGCGCCTGACGCCATAATCGGGTGACGGTAGCAACGTATGCCGGGCTGCGTTGCCGGCCTTCAATTTTTACTGAGGCGATATTGGCTTTGGCCAATTCAGGAATTAAATCTATGGTGTTCAAACTGGTAGGCTCTTCCAAAGCATGGTAAAGATTATCATCAACCTTGAAGCGGCCTTTACACAGTGTCGGGTACCCCGCATTCTCATCATCCTGGTAACGGTCGATCAATACATCGTTTAGACGCGACTCTAAACCATCATCGGTTTGTTGCCAGTTTACATATTTGGCTGGGGAGCATGCGCCAACCGTATTGGGGCTTTCGCCGGTTAAATACGAAGATAAGTAACAACGACCTTCCGCCATAATACACAAGCTGCCAAAGGCAAAGACTTCCAATTCAATATCGGTTTGCCGTGACAATTGTTTTACTTGTTGCAATGACAACACCCGTGGCAATACCACTCGGTGAATATTGAAATTGTTACGGTAGAAATCGATCGCCGCTTTGTTGGTTGCCGACGCCTGTACTGACAGGTGGATCTCGGCCTGTGGATATTTATCTGCGGCATAATCCAGCACCGCCATATCGGCAATGATCAATGCTTTGGCACCAATATCTACCGCTTTGTCAACACTGTACTTCCAGGCTTTAAAATCACCAGGGCGGGCAAAGGTATTAATGGCAATATGCAAATCTTTATTTTGCTGATTGATCAGATTCGCCGCTTGTAAAATACGCTTATCGTTAAAGTTTAAGCCGGCAAAATGGCGAGCATTGGTTTCATTGTTCATACCAATAAAAATTGCATCGGCGCCATGCTCTAACGCCGCTTTTACCGCGGGTAAACTGCCAGCAGGGCAAAGTAATTCCATAATGAGTCTCGGTTGTCATTGAAGATTAGTTAGTTTAAGCATTCAGCCATGGTTATATTTGATTTGGATTAAACAATGGCAAGTTTTAATTTGTTATCTTGGTATTACTCATGAATTTAATTTAATTGCCAAAAAACTATGATCAATTTACCAAAAAAACTTGTGCCGCTACTGCCTAAAATTGCGGCCATAACCAGCCAAATAATTCCGGATGTTATCCAGCAAAAAACCATTGAGTTGGCGATAAACAAAGTGTTAAAAGAGCAGTTAAGCGATGGCGAACTCGATTTTCTTGAACATGTTTTTTTAGAGATCAAAGTCACAGATGTGCAATGTTCGTGGTTTTTTACCGTCATCGATGAAGAAATTAAAGTGAGTAATGACCAGCCCCATAGCGATGTGGTAATTTCGGGTGAGTTTAATTCTTTTGTGTTAATGGCCTCGCAAACCGTAGATCCTGACACCTTGTTTTTTAAACGAAAATTGCTGATTGAAGGCGATGTAGAGTTAGGTTTGGCAATAAAGAACATGCTTGACCGGGTTGAATTATCACAACTGCCTGATTTACTGACCAAACCCATTGTCGCTTACGCCCAGTATTTATAGCGCTTAATAGCAGCTTGCAAAGTTTAGGGATAAAATATGTTGGCATTGGTCAGGAGTTATGTATAATAACTCGAGATGTTTAGACGTCTAAACATCTAACGGGCAACATTCAATGATTGCTTAGTCAACGACTTAATTGGTAAACACATATGCGCTTATTTGACATTTTAGGGGTTCTTTACGAGCCAATTAATACTTTAGATAACCACGACCATCTATTAACTTATGTCGAACCTAAGTTAAATGCCGATGGTACTTGTCCTATCTACAAAGAGCCGGGTAATACCTACGACTTAATGCAATACGTTGACAGCAATGAGCAGAAAGAAAACTTGTTGGATTTACTGGCCCGGTTAAATCGCTTAGTACGCTGGATCCATATTAAAACCGATGTGCTTTGGTTTGGAATTTACCTTCGCCATGGTGATAAATTAGTCAAATATGTCTATAACGGCGAGATGAGTAAAGCCGAATTTGAGATCTCGGAAGAGTACCTGGAAAAATCGATTAACACCCGCGTGATCATGGAAAAGCAACCGTATTACATTGCCGATGTTGATAACCATACCGGACCTTATTATCGTTGTGATGCAAAAGTGAAATCGGAACTTTGTTGTCCAATTTTTGGCCCTGATGGTGACGTTATCGGTATTTTTGATTCCGAAGATCATCGCAAAAACTTCTTTGATGATAAAATTGATTTTATCAGTAACAAAGTAAAACGGGCGATTGAGATCTTTCTTGAAGACCACCCTTATATGACTCATTCAACCGAGTTTGATATTAAACAAGACGATTACAGTAAAGAGATTGAAGCCAGTTAGAGAATAACTAGTTAGGCACAATTTTAAATTCATCCGCCATTGTACTTTCTAGCAATAGCGACACTTGCTCCGCATCCCCAAACAACCAGTATTCAATATTTTTTGCTTGTAATAATAACGGCATTCTACGGTGATAGGCCTCACATTGTGCAGTTGGTGTCGTGGTTAACGTCACCACTAATGACTGACTTTGTTGTTTTGCCTGGTAGTAAATTCCGGCCATGAATAATGGCTCATCATCAATAGCACTAAATTGAAATTTTTGTTTGTTGGTTTCACTTTGCTGTTGCCATTCAAACCAGGAAGAACACGGGATAATACAACGTTGTTTGGCAAAAGCCTGCTTGAATGTGGCTTTCTCACGAACGGTTTCGGCTTGGGCATTAATGATTAATTTATTCGCCCAGGCGGGTTCTATACCCGTCACCATTCAAAGTGCAGGATTTCAGTGGGAATTGAAAGTGATTTAGGCAAGGCATTAATTTTAGAGAATGGTTATTCCATTGTTAAAATTCATAACGCTGCATAAATCACTTTTAAACCCATCAAAGAAGCGCTTGAGCAATCCCACTTCTTCGTTGCATCTATTTGTAAGGGAATAACCATTACTGTATAAATGCGCCTTGAATTGGAATCGCTCAAGCGCTCTGAAACCTGCATCTTGAATGGTGACGGGTATATACCCCACAAAGAATCCTGCTGACGGTAGCGGTTCTGCTCATCACTTTTGATGATGGTACTCACCGTTTGGCTTGGACACAAATCGAGGTTATGCTGACAGTGAAACTCTTTCATAAGATTGCTGACAACCCAGGTTTCCACCTGTTTTTTATTCACTGCAAAACGACCACACATAAATTATTCTACCTCAGCTTACATACTTTGTGTATTCATACCTCAGGCTCAGCAATCCCGCGGCAAGGTTAAAGTAAACACCACGCCACTACCATCAGCCAAATTTTCGGCACTAATACTGCCTTGATGATAATCGGCGATCAATCGGCAAATGTATAGGCCAATGCCTAAGTGCGGCTGGATTTTCTGCTCTTCGCTGCGCATTGACACCATGGCATCAAAAATATTACTGCTCATTTCATCGGGTAATAAAGGTCCGCTATTGGTTACGGTCAAAATCGCGTTATCTTTTACCTGTTCAAGGACTATGTTAATGGCATCTTCATTAGCACTAAACTCTACCGCATTGGAGATGAGCTTGTCGAACAGTTGCGCAATGTGTTCATCGCTGCCCTTAATCAATAGCGGCTTGGTGATAATGTTTAATGAGAATTGTTGAACGTTATAGACTTGTTTGTAGCTTTGGCTACACCCTTCAACCAGTTCGGCCAAATCGAAATGTTCTACCTCAGACGATTGTAATGCTTGTTCAAGGTGGCTCGCTTCACTCATCGCCAGTAACATCGAATTCAACCGCTGAATGCCGTCTTTGGCGCGCTTCATGTAAATTTTACTACTATCTTCTATTTGCTGGTTTTCCAGCATTTCCAGCGATGAACGCACTACCGAGATAGGCGTTTTCAGCTCATGCGATAAGCGCGCTGACATATTTTGCAAATAATCATTGTACTGGCCAAGTTGGCCAATGATGTTGGTAAAGCTTTTAGCTAAATCTCCTATTTCATCATTAATGCTGGTGGGAGAAAATTCCGCAGTTATTCTACCGTGCTGATCCACTACGGCTTCGGTTTGGTTGCGCAGTTTTCGTATTCGGTATGATAAACGTAAGGTGTATAAAAACAGCGCGGTTACCGAGCCAAAAATAAAAATACTGGTGAGTAACACTCCCTCAACCGCCTGGTTGCGAATGTTGCGAATGCCGTGCGTGGTTTCTTCCACTATTACTGCGCCCTTAATTTGGCTATCGACGTAAATGGGGTGGGCAGCAGACAATATTACCGCTTTGTTGTCGGGGGTGGTCCACCAAATCGAGGATAATTTACCATCCGCAAGCGCTTGCTTTAGGTGGCGCTTTTTATGTTGACGGTTTTCAAATTGTTCGGTACTGAAGTCTTTCGGTGGTTTGGTTAAAAAGTACTGATAAAAAGGCGCTAACAGCCATTGCCGCGCTCTGCTAAACCAAGAATTTTTTATCGCATAAAATTCATTACTCGACCAGTCACCGCTGGCATTATGAATATCGCCGTGGGTGGTTAATACCCGGTGATGTTTATCGACTACGGTAATGCTCGAATGACTTCGGCCCATGGCTTTGATGATGCGTTCAATTTCCGGCGAGGGCACGGTAAAGGTGCCTAAGTCTTGAGAATCTTTGGTGTCGGCCGTACCAATAACCACGGGTGTGTTAATACTGGCAATAACGTCATCCTTGTTGTCGGATTCGTTGTTAGCAAAGTCAGTGTTGCCGAAATCATTGTTGGGCAAATCGACATCGGTAATGTTAAAGCCGATCTTTTCGCCAAGCAACTCTTTACGAATGCGCAGCTCGATTACGTAACCTGTTGTGGTTAAACGTAAGTGACCTTGAATGCCATTTTCATTTTTTGGAAATGTTTGCTGGGAATTTGTACCGGGTAATTTAAACGCACTTATCCAGCCGGCCTGATGGTTGCTGATCACATAACGGTTAAGTTGTAGGTTGTTATCTATGGTGGAAATTTCGAGATGATCGTTATCAAATATCGATAATTTGTTTTTGCCACGAAAAATAACATCATCATCATTAACGTCAAACAAAGCATAAACATAATCGTTGAAGCGACCAATGTTGGTGGTAAAACTTAAACTGACTTGTTGCTCACTAAAAGCCGATTTTATCTGATTGTTAAAATCATAAAAATTACTGTTTCTCTCATTTTGTATCTCGCTCCAGTCTTTGTCTAAGCCGTCCAGTTTAATCGCCGCAGAAATCACCGTGGGGAAAAAATCTTTGCCTTTTTCCAGGGTTTCTTTATAACTTGCCTGGTTATTAAATAATTTTGGTCGTTCGTGTAAGGCGGTCGCCAGCGCTTTGGCGTTGTTCTTTAAGGTTTGCTCTTGTCCCAGGCGCAGATATTTTTCCATGTCCCAAATGTAGTTATAACCAATAAACGGAATGGCCAATAATAGGGAGGCAAAAAACATTAATTTAACGGTGATATTTAATCGCAAACTATTGGCCTTGGTGCCAGCGATAGCCCATGCCATAAACGGTATCGATACAACTAAAGCTCGCGTCCTGGCCAATAAATTTTTTGCGAATACGCTTAATATGCGCCGTAACTGTGTTGTCATCGACGACAATATTGGCATCATTCATTAATTGTTCTTTGCTTTTCACATGGCCCGGATTTAACGCCAATGAATGGATCATCCAAAACTCGGTAATGGTGGTGTTTACTATTTGTTGCTGCCAATGAATGCTTAATCGGTCTTTGTTAATGGTTAATGCACCGCGGGTCAGTTCGTCATCTTGCTTCGGTTTTTCTAAAAATTTTAAATAGTTTAAGATCGCATGGATGCGTGCGCTTAAATTGGCAAAACTCATGGATTTGCTGACATAATCATTGGCGCCAAGTCGCAAACCGCTAATGATATCGGCATCTGAATCTCTGGCGGTGAGGAAGATAATCGGTAAGGTTTCCGATTTTTCGCGCAAATATCGACAAATATCGAAGCCGCCATCAAATTCATCTTCCAGGCCAATATCTAAAATGGCTAAATGCGGCAAATTTAAGGCGAATGCGGTTAATGCCGTTTGTTTATTTTTATAGGTTTGCACCACAAAGCCTTGCTTGCGCAGGGCATCGGCATAGTTTTCTCTAATCGCTTCATCGTCTTCTACAATTGCAATGCGTTTGCTCATTAGTTGTTCTTATTGGTGTGAGTGATGTCTGTAATATAACGAATGTTTTTCCAAATTTAATGATAACAGGCTAATCATCATAATTGGTCATAATTGCTCGTTAATAGTTCATTTTTTATCTGTTGGATTGTCAGTTTTGTGCGTTGTAATGAAATCACTAAAGCAACACCGCATATTTAAACAACTTATTTTAAACAACAGTAACTAAGGTAATTATAATGAACAACAACACTGAGATGAACAGCAACACTAAAATGAAAAGCAAGTTAAGCGCTATCGCATTAGCCACGGCATTAGTCATTACAATGGCGCCATTGGCACATGCCCAAAGCGCAGAGCAAACCAAGCCTTCAAAAAATGTAATTGAACAGATTGAAGACATCCCTACCGAAGAAAAAGTTGGCCTCAGTATCGGTGCCATTATCGGTGGTATATTCGGTGGTCCTCCTGGGGCGTTCATTACCGCACTTGCGGGTGATTTCATTGGTAAGCACATGGTGGCAGAACAAGAGATAATTGCGCTGGAACATACAGTCGATAAACAACAGCGTACTGCCAGTAATAATGAAAATCGCCATCAAGGTGAGATCAAAAACCTGGAAATACAATATCAACAAGAAATGATGAGCATCGCCAATGCTTATGAAAACAGTGAAAAAGCGCAGGTGGAAAACATTCTGGTAAGTTTAATGTTCAGAACCGGTTCCAGTGACATTGAACCGCATTATCAGCAACAAGTCATAGCGTTGGCCAAAGTGTTACAAAGATCGCCACATTTAAACATCGATTTGTCCGGTTTTACCGACAAACAAGGTGAAGAACAATTAAATCTGGTCATTGCTGAGCAGCGAGTTAACAAGGTAAAAGACTTACTGATAATGCAAGGCGTTACCGAGCAAAGGATCATCACCAGTGCCTTTGGTGAACTGGCACCGATAGATCAAAATGTTGCTTCCGAGGTGAATTATTTTGATCGTCGGGTAGAAATGAAGTTAATTGTTAATTCTGAGGAGGTGGCCAAACAAGCGAAATTATAATTGATTTTCCATTTAACATACCAAGTCCGATAATTTATTGACCAATAAATTGTCGGAATTGGTATTATGCTCCCACCAAGTGAGAGAGGTATATCTACAGATGTACCTCTCTGTTTGGACTAAACCGCAGGATTTCTTTCATAAATATAATTTCGCTTTGTAACAAGTTGTTAACATTGTGTCTGAATGAGTGTGAGTAAATATTCACTAAAGCTAGATAAAATCCCACAAGTTCCGGTAAATGCCCGGTAAAATCAGGCTTCAGCTTGGTTTTTTTGTTATCTAGGCTTATAGTTAACTGTGGTATGTGTTGGAACGACATACTTTATTACATATGGACATATTCATTGTCTTGTTTGCAATTTGTTTAATGGCTATTAATACAGTGTGATTAACAAATTAAAAAATAAATGATGAAACATTAAAGGATGAAATTATGAAACTTACTAAACCGCTAGCAATAGCACTACTCGGCTTTATGCCATTTGTCTCGTTCGCCGACGATAACTCTGAACAAGCTTCCGCGAAAGCAGCAGAACTGGCTAACCAATGTGGTGTTGTCTCCATTTATAAACAGCCGCCGCAATCTAAAAATATCTATTGGGTAAACATCAATACCGTTGATGGTGTTCCTGTTGGTAGTGGTAGCCATACTTTTCAATTATCGCCAGGCTTGCACAAAATTAAAGTGGTTGAGCAAATTACCGATTCGTACTTTACCCGTCGTCGTGGCAAAATGCTTAATTACAAAGTCTTTGAAATCAATGTAGAGCCGAATAAAAAGTACTACTTAGGGGCAAAGTATCTTCGTAAACATCGTTCTAAATTAACAACAGGCGAATACTGGGAACCTATTATCTGGAAAACTTCAGACCGCGATTGTGAAGTGTAATCAACTTGGTATATACCAATCTGCATAAGTATAGACTCAACGCGCTCACCTCTAGCAGGTAGAAATAAAAATATTTTTACCTGCTGCATCCAAACCTCTGCTTCACCTTCTCTATTAGATAACGCCGTTAAATTTAATTAACTCGATTGAATAAATTAACGAACAAAAAATTAAAACTAACAAAACTGAGGAGTTTATTATGGGTGAATTAATCCCTATCGTACTATTTATCATGCTGGGTGTTATTGGTTGGGCATTTTTCTATTATGCCTATAAAGGTAAGCATGAATTGCAAGAAACCATTCAGGTGGCATTAGAAAAAGGCCAGCAGTTATCACCAGAAAGCATCGAAAAAATATTACAATCACAACGCACACCGTCAGCTGATTTTAAACGCGGAATTTTATTAATTTCTCTGGCGGTGGCTACTGGTGCATTTGGCTTACTTGACCCGTTTGGCCACGACATTGCCGGGGTTTCATTACTTCCATTAGTGATTGGTATCGGCTACCTGATCGTTTGGAAATTTAGCCCGAAAGACGCTTAACCAGCTTGGTATAAGTGAATGATGTGATAACCTTAATGCTATGTTAGCCAAGTTAATCAGTAAGTTTACTCAGCAAAATGATCAACAAGCTTTTGCCGAGATTGTAAAAGCTTGTCAGTCAGAGCTGCGCGGCTATTGTCGTCGCCTCACTGCCGGAGACTTTGCCCTTGCTGATGATATTGCACAGGAAAGCTTGATCATTGCTTATCAGCAGCTTGGCAATCTTAAGAATATCAACGCCTTTAAAACTTGGATATACCGTATTGCTTACCGTAACTTTTTAAACCAAATCGCGAAAATAAAAGAGCGACCTTTGGCTAATGAGCAACAAATAGAAATTGAAAGCCGGGATAACAGTGAAAATGAAAAACTGGTGATGCAGTTAATGCAATACTTAAGTGAAGAGCAAAGGGCCGTGATAACCTTGAATTTAACCTTGGGATACGGACATCAAGAAATTTCATCGATATTAGATATGCCATTGGGTACAGTGAAGTCGCATTGCAAACGTGGCAAAGATAAATTTAATGTGATTGAAATGAGTAGCATGCAACCGCTTTATTGATCTCAATGCCGTTATTGATGGTGGCCCTGGTGTGTTATTTTATCAAGGATGAACTGCTTTGAAATTAGAAATTTCAAAGCAGTATATTGTTGTCACAATTGATCATTTTATATCGGTTATTATTCATTTTTTGATGCCGATAAGGTCATAAATTTATTGTTAAATAATGTCATAACTCACGGAGAATCGTTATGACATTAAAACCTCTTTACCCGCAAGCACTATACAACATACCAAAGCCTCAGAAGGTCAGATTCTGCAAGGCCATAAACATCAAGCCGATGTTAAATATTACCCTAAATATCAACTACCAAACATTGCCTTATGGTTGTGTTACTTTGTTATTGGCTCATTACTGGTGCACAGTTTAGTCATTCAGGCAGCAACCACACCAGTTGAATATCAGGCAAGCATTGATTATCACAAAGTCAGTGCCGGCAATTTGTATTTAAAAAGTGATAAAGGCTATCAACACAGTTTAGTGTTAAGCAGTGATTATGTGGTTGATGTTAATGCCATGATGGCGAGAGTAACGCTGACCCAAAGTTTTACCAATACTTCTACCGATTGGGTTGAAGGCGTTTATGTGTTTCCCCTTGCTAGTGATGTCGCCGTCGACGATATGGAAATGGTTATCGGCGAACGCATTATTAAAGCGGAAATAAAGGAACGGTTGCAAGCTCAAAAATCCTATCAACAGGCAAAAAAAGCCGGTAAAAAAGCCAGTTTAGTCGAACAACAACGACCCAACTTATTCACCACCTCGGTTGCCAATATCCCGCTGGGCGAATCGATAAAAATTAAAATTAGTTACCTGCAACAAGTGCCATTGTCGGATCATACCTTTAGTCTACGTTTGCCGTTAACGATCACGCCGCGTTATATTCCCCGGGAAGTCACTGAAGCTAAAATTAATTACCAGCAACAACAAACTGCCAAATTGTTAGAACAGCAGCAACAAGACATTAACTTTAGTCAGGGGGTGGGCTGGTCAGTAAACACTCACATAGTGCCAGATGCCTCGAAAATCACGCCGTTTCAAATTGCTGACCACATGGGACAACAGGCAAGCATCAAGGTTAACTTAAATATTGGCTTGCCAATCGCTGGCATCACTAGCCGCTATCATCAAATAAACCAAAATCAGCAGCATGATAACCAAACGATCCGCTTGGCTGAGGCAAGGGTGCCGATGAATCGAGACTTTGTGCTTAATTGGCAAATCAAAGAAAATTCACTGCCACAAGCGGCATTTTTTACAGAAAGCAAACATGGCTATGATTATGGCTTACTGATGTTAACGCCACCCGCGGCGCCGCAAACTTTGGTTCGTATCCCCAAAGAAATGATCTACATTATCGATACGTCCGGCTCCATGGGCGGGGTGGCAATTAAGCAGGCAAAGCAGGCATTGGCATATGCGATGAAACAATTATCGCCTCTGGATAAGTTTAATATCATCGAATTTAACTCCACCTATACTCAGTTATTTAACCAGCCAAAATCTGCCAGTGCGAGCAAAGTAAACACCGCATTAAACTGGATTGACCGATTAGAAGCCAATGGCGGCACCGAAATGTTGTCTGCATTAAAAGCGGCTACAGGTGTTAAGGCATCAGACGGCTATTTTCGGCAAGTAGTGTTTATCACCGATGGCAGTGTTGGCAATGAAGAGCAGCTATTTAGAGTAATTAAGCATGAACTCTTTGACTCTCGCTTACATACTGTCGGCATAGGTAGCGCTCCGAACAGTCATTTTATGGAAAGGGCGGCGGAACTGGGCCGAGGATCATACAATTACATCGGCAATATTGCTGAGGTGAAACAGAAAATGGCCGAGCTGTTTAATCGCATCAGCCAGCCAATGCTAACGGATATCATCGTTACCTGGCCGAGCAAAAATGTCGAACTATTGCCAGCGAAAATTGCCGATTTATACGCCACCGAACCCTTAATCATCAGCGCCAGGTGGCCGAGTGTTGAACAAGCCTCTACGAATTCAGGCAAAGGCTTAACCATTAATGTCAGGGGCAAAATCAATCAACAGCAATGGCAGCAAAAATTGTCAATTAATCATGCCGCTCAACAATCTGGCATAGTCACCTGGTGGGCCAGGCAGAAAATTAAGCAATTAAACTATCAGCTCTATGACACGTATGGCACTTTTGACAAGAACAAAAAACAAGCCATCATTGAGCAAATAACCGCTGTTGCCATTAATAATCGGTTATTGTCTAAATACACCAGTTTTGTCGCCGTTGACAAAACCCCGAGCCGAAAACTGGCGGAAATATTAAAAACAAAACCTGTCGCTAATGCGATGCCGCAAGGCTCAACACAAGCGATCCCGATAGCCAATACCGCAACCTCAGCAAACCTGCAACTCAAGGTTGGTTTGTTGATGCTGCTGATCACCGCATTATGCATGTTGGCCAAACGTACCCAGCGGCAATATCTTTTATTGATGCGAAAAGAACCGCTAAAAATCAAACAAACCGCTATGCGTAAAAAAGACGTAAATCATGACTAAGGTGAAGTTTATTCCGGTGTGTGACTTATCCACGATACGTTGTGATCAACAAGGACGTTTTAGTAAAAATACCGATAAAGAGAGCGGCAAGACTAAACGTTTCACTGTAAAGAGCGTGATTAAACTGTTGTTTGTATTATCAGCATTTGCGCTCATTTTTAATAGTATGTATATCCATGTCAAAGCGTACATGGCGCAGTACTTGTTAGCACGAGCATGGCAACACAATTCGGCTACGCATCAACAAAAACCGTGGCCATGGCTAGACACTTATCCGGTGGAAAAATTGCACTTCCCCAGCCTTGGCGATGAGCATATTGTCCTCGCCGGCGACTCTGGGCAAGCGTTGGCATTTGGCCCAGGGTTAAGTCATTTAAGTGTAAAACCGGGAGAGCCCGGCACCATAGTTATCGCCGGGCATCGAGATACCCATTTCAACACCTTACAATATTTAAATCCAAGTGAGCAGATAGTGCTGGAAAACGCCGCAGGCGAACAGCATCATTATCAAATTGACCATATTGGTGTACTCGATGTTAATGAAGATGAAATATTGCAAACTTCCTATGAGCGCTTAGTGTTAATCACTTGCTACCCTTTTGATAGTGACACCACTGGTACTTCGCTTAGGTATGTGGTGCAAGCGACGTCGATTGCCCAACAACCGAAAAAGCTATTACTGGCCAAGCAAGGTCGCCAGGAATACTTGCAAAAAGCGACAATTAATTTCTAATTTTGAGTTTATATTTTTTAAAATTGACCGTGAGTATTACTTTTATGTTGAATATTTAAGTGCATCTTGTTAACGTTAGGTTAATTTGTAAGCGCTTACATTTCTGCTGAAGTGATACCCATATGACGGAACAGACGAAAAAGTTTTCCCTTAAAGAAAGTGTTGGCTATGCCTGCGGCGATGTTGCCAGCAATTTTTACTGGCGCGTGTTCGATGTGTTTCTTTTCATTTTTTATACCGACGTTTTTGGCCTTTCAGCAGCTGCCGTCGGTACCATGATGTTAGTAACGCGTTTAATCGATGCGTTTTCTGATCCTATGATGGGCGCTCTGGCCGATAGAACGAAAACCCGCTGGGGTAAATTCAGACCCTATTTGTTATGGGGCATCATTCCCATGGTTGCCGCCGGCGTGTTGACCTTTACCGTGCCAGATCTCGATGATAGCGGCAAATTGCTTTGGGCGTATGCCACCTACATTTTTATGATGCTTGCCTATACCTTCATTAATGTGCGCTATGGGGCGTTACTTGGGGTGATCACTGGCGATAGTCAACAACGCACCACGCTGACCAGTTTTCGTTTTATTGGCGCATTTTCAGGTGGCAGTTTAGTCGCCTATTTGACCCCAGAGTTAGTGCATTGGTACGGCAACGGTAATGAAGTATTAGGCTGGCAATTAACCATGCTCACTTACGGTGTTGCTGCCGCGGTGTTGTTTGTTATCAGCTTTATCACTACCACTGAACGTATTCAGCCCATTGCCAGCAAAAGTACCCCGGTTGCTCAGGACATAAGAGATCTATTTGGCAATAAGCCCTGGCTTATTTTATTCTGCTTAGCCTTGATCGTCATGATGACCATTACCTTGCGGGGCAGTTCCGGCACGTTTTATTTTAAATACTTTGTCGGTCGTGAAGATCTGATTGGCAGTTTCTCTCTGGCTTATATGCTGGCACTAGCCGTTGGTGCGGCATCAACGCCGCTGCTCACCAAGTTTTTCGATAAACGCACGCTATTAACGCGGTTAATGATAATCTAGCGAATCTGAACATGGCATCGTCTTATTGATGACATTGTTGCCGGCATTGTTTGCGTTATTTTCGGTGTTTATCATACGTTTGTATCCACTCAACGATGAAACCGTGGATGAAATACAAACCAGCTTGACCAGGCAAAATCTGGCAACACAACAATTAGCAGGAGCCACGAATGAAGGGTAATAACAATATCTTCGCCGCGTTTGCTATCAAGCCAGGGCGACTCACCCTTGATTGTCCGTTAAGCATGCCTGAGGCGGGCAGCTTTTTATGGAATAAAGTGATGATGTTGCAGTTAAATAACCGGGGTTATGCTGTCGGCCAATTTATGCAACCGGAGCCAAGTAAATATTCGTTTGCGCCAAATCTGGAAGCGAAAACGTTTATGCAGCCAGAGCATAACTATTATGCCAATCATCCGGGCCGCTTCTTCTATATCAAAGATCACGACAGTAATCACAGCTTTTCGCTGCCTTTTGCGCCAAGTAATAAAAAACTGGATAAGTTTTGCTTTTCTCCGGGGCTGGACCATATTCAATGGCAAGTAGAGCACGATAATTTACAGATAGAAATTACGGTGAATTTGGCTACCGAGCAAGCCATAGAAATGTGGACCTGTACGCTAAAAAACCTGGATAACCGATCCCGAAATATCAGCATATATCCCTGTTTTAGCATTGGCTATATGTCATGGATGAACCAATCGGCAGATTTTGACCAAGAGCTTAATGCTATTGTCGCATCCGCCATTACGCCTTATCAGCAAGTGGCGGATTATGCTAAACAGCAGCACTTTGCCGACAAGACTTATTTACTGGCTGAGCAACAACCAACATCCTGGTGTTGTAATCAAAAAGCGTTTGAAGGCATTGGTGGTATGGCATCCCCTGATGCGATTAACACTGAGCTGTTGCGACAAGAAAACGCCTTGTATGAAGTGCCCATTGCCGTAATGCAATATCAATGTGAGTTATCGCCTAAGCAGAAAATCAGCTATCGCTTTTTGTTCGGACCAGCGAAAGACAAACAGCAAATCGCGAGTATTAAGCCGCAATTTTTTCAGAGTCAGAATGGTTTTGCCAATGAGCAAAAGGCTTATCAGAGCTACATTGCTAAAGGCACCGGCAGTATTGTTATCGAATCAAATGATCAGGTATTTGATCAATTTGTCAATCTCTGGCTACCTCGGTAAATGTATTATCATGGCGATGTAAACCGGCTTACCACCGACCCGAAAACGCGCAATTATACCTGCAAGATAATTTAGGTATGACTTACATTAATGCCAGCACGGCAAGAGCCGCATTTTTAACAGCATTAAGCCAACAATCTCGCACTGGCGAAATGCCCGACGGTGTTTTAATTCATAAAGATGCGACCCTAAAATACATCAATCAAATACCTCATACCGACCACTGTGTGTGATTGCCTATTTGTCTGCAAGCCTATTTAAATGAAAGCAATGATCTCAGTTTGTTAGATGAGTTGCTTGCCTTTAACGATAGTGAAGAACAATTAACGGTTAAGCAGCACATTGAATTGGCTCTGGACTGGTTACTATATTGTCGAGATCCACGGGGCTTGAGTTACATCAATCAGGGCGATTGGTGCGATCCGATGAATATGGTGGGCCATAAAGGACTCGGCGTTTCCACTTGGCTAACGTTAGCAACCGCTTATGCAATCAAGGTTTGGCAACAAATTTGTGAGGTATATCAGCTTGCTTTGGATAATAAATACGTAAAGGCAATCGCCGATCTCAATAACGCCGTTAACCAGCACTGCTGGGATGGTGCCTGGTACAGTCTCGGGATAACCGATGATAACGTCAGTTTTGGTATTGCCAGTGATACTGAAGGCCGGATATTTCTAAACCCAAAATCTTGGTCTATGCTCTCTGGCGCAGCTAACACAGAAAAACAAAAATTGTTAATCACCGCCGTTGAGCAGCAATTAGACACGCCATTCGGGGTGATGATGCTGGCGCCAAGCTACACCAAAATGCGTGAATACGTCGGCCGGATCAGTCAAAAATTCCCCGGCAGCGCTGAAAATGGCTCAGTGTATAATCATGGTGCGATTTTTTATGCGTTCAGTTTATTTCAAATCGGAGAGGGCGAGAAAGCGTTTCAGGTAATGCGTAAAATGTTGCCTGACGATGACTATCTCCAACGTGGCCAATTGGCGAATTTTATTCCTAACTATTATCGCGGCGCTTACCATCAGCACCCAAGTAGAGCGGGGCGCTCCAGTCAACTGTTTAATACCGGCACTGTGTCATGGTTTTATCGTTGCGTGGTAGAAGGCATTGCCGGCTTGCAAGGTGAAAATAGTGAACTGATCATTCGGCCGCAGTTGCCAGAGAAATGGCATAGCTTAAAAGCCGAAAAGCAATTTTCTGGCGCGACTTTTAGCGTGAAAATCAATAAATCAAAAAATGCCAAACAACAAACTATCCGCCTCGATGGTGTCGAATTAGCTGGTGATCGGATCAAAAATATTGTCGCCGGTAAACATTATCAGGTGAAGATAACTCTTGCCGCTGCAAAGCCGTCATCTAAGCTGACCATAGTGATGGGGGTGAGTGGTTGTGGTAAATCGTCAATAGCTAAGGCTCTTGTCGAGGAATTTGGCGGACATTTTTTTGAGGCCGATGATTTTCATTCCGACTCTGCCAAATTGAGCATGAGCAAAGGCATTGCCTTAACCGACGCGCAACGTGATCCCTGGATATCTGCGATGTGCGCAAAACTTGCCGCAGAATTTGAACAGGGTAATGATTGCATGCTTGCCTATTCAAAACCTTGATATATGGCTGCCTGGGTTTTTGCTCACCATTGCTGGCGCAAGCTGAAACGGTGCAGGTGCTCAAGGCAAAGCAACCAATAACCATAGATGGTAAGGCCAACGAAGATGACTGGCTGCGATCGCAATGGTGGCCTTTAGATAAACACATCTTGGGTGAAAATCCGCAAGCCGATGATTTTTCCGGACGCTACAAACTGTTATGGGAACATGACTATTTATACCTGCTGGCAGAAATAACCGATGACATGTTGTTTGATCAATTTGCAAACCCGCTAGAGCGCTATTGGGATGATGATTGTCTGGAAGTGTTTATCGATGAAGACGCCTCTGGCGGCGAGCATCAGTTTAATTTTAATGCTTTTGCCTATCATATCGCACTAGACAATCAGGTAGCCGATATAGGCCCGAATAACGCCGATGGCAGCACTAATTTTGTGTTATTGAATGAGCACGTTAATAGTCGCTGGCTTCGAGTGCCGCAACATCCCAATAATATTATCTGGGAGTTGGCCATCAGTATTTATGATGAGACATTTACGCTACCGGTAAGTAACCCGGATAATAAAAAATTGCGGCTTAATGCGGGGAAAACTTTGGGCTTTATGCTGGCCTATTGTGATAATGATGGCAGCAAGGAGCGTGAACATTTTATTGGTTCACACTCTATTAAAGCGGTAAATGGCGATAAAAATTTAGGCTACATCGACGCCAGCGTGTTTGGCAAAATAACGCTAGTAAACAAACCTTGATTAGACCCAAGTTTATAGAATGACTATTATTTCAATTCTGGAGTGAATTCAATCGAGTTGCGGTCAATTAATTTCGGTTCAAACACGTTTTGAATGTCAATATCCTCAACTTTATAGACGCTTTTTAAAATGATCTCGGCAGCGGTTTTGCCCATGCTAAATGCCGAGTTGTCTATCGTGGTGAGTTCAGGATAAAGGTAACGGGCAAATGTTACGTTATCAAAACCGACAACAGATAAATCATTGGGCAACACCAGACCACATGCTCTCGCCGCTTTCATCGCGCCTGAGGCCATTTCGTCATTACCACAGGCTAAACCAGTAAATCTGATCGATGTTGACATTAATTGCCTGAAACCATCTCGGCCATCGGTCTCTTTAAAGTTGCCTTGAAAATACAGGGCGTCATTAAATTCTATGCCGCTTTCTGTCAATGCACGTTGATGGCCGACAAACCGTTCATGCGAGTCCGCTTTCCAATCCGGGCCACCGATATAGGCAATACTTTTATGGCCTTTATCGATTAGTGCTTTCGTGGCTAAGTAGCCACCTTGTTCATTATCCAGGCTAGTGCAAAATTCGGCCATGGCATCCACTTTGCGGTTGATCAACACCGTGGGGATGGTTGTGCTCAATTGCAGCAAATATTCATCAGATACCGAGTCTACTTGTAAAATTAGGGCATCGCAGCGACGACTGATCAGAAATTCAATACATTGCTTTTCTTTCTCTTCTTCACTATGGCCGGAGGTGATAATAACGTGCTTATTTGCCAGTCTTAATTCGTTTTCTATGCCTTCCATTACTTGTCCAAAAAATGGACCATCTAATTCAGACACCAGTACGCCAACACTGTTAGTACGATTGGATGCAAGAGATTGGGCGATGGCGTTCGGTCGATAGCCAAGTTCTTCCATGGCTTGCAATACCTTAGCGCGTGTTTTATCACTCACTTTGGTATTGTTATTCATTACTCGCGAAACCGTTGCCAGTGAAACACCTGCCAATTCCGAGACTTGATAAATTGTTGCCATTAATCGCTAATCCCTAGTGTTACCAATATCAAATAATCAGTTGATATATTACAAATTTACCTATTACAGCACTGTAACATAACCGTAAGTAAGTTAACCAGTAGAGTGATTAAGTTGCTGATGTATTTCTTCTACTTTCTTATCATCAAGAATGTACCAGCGCATCACAATGGCTACCGCTATTGAGCCCACTGCCGGAAGGACAGTAAAGGATAGTAAAATACCATCTTTGGTTGCCTGGCTTTGTTCAACATCGGGTTGATAACCATAATAGGCGAGTGACCAGGCGGCTAATGCACCGCCTAAGGCAAGACCTAATTTAATGAAAAACACTACCGACGAGTAGACGATGCCGGTGACACGGATCCCCGTTTTCCAGTGACCATAGTCTATGGTGTCCGCCATTTTTGCCCATAACAATGGGGTGCCCATTTCTAAGAAAAAGCGCCATAAAAAGAATACCACAAAGGCTAAAACTACTTGTTCATTGCCAATGAAGTAACTGCCCGCACAAATGATCGCCGCGATGGTTTGCAAGGTAATGTAGGCTTTAATTTTACACACTCGTTTTGCTAAAGGTTGCGCTAAAGCGACACCGGCAATACTACCAATCATCCCTAAGGTAATGAATGCAGACACTAAATCTTCACGACCAAGAAAGTATTTAACGTAATAAACGGAAAGAGAAAAGCGCAGGATTTGACCGGTCAGTAATGATACCGCGGCAACGCAGAGAATACGCCACTGATCATTTTGCCAAAGCGATTTGAAATCCTCTTTAAAACTGGACTGCTGATTGACTGGCGTGGTGATCCTTTCTTTGGTACCGGCGAAGCAAAGCAAGAACATTACCACGCCCATGATGCTCATCACTATCATGGTATATTGATAGCCTTTGGCGTTATCGCCATTGCCGAAATATTCCACCATTGGCATAGTACTAGCGGCGATAAAAGCGCCGCCTAACATGGCAAAGATGAAACGATAGGTTTGTACCGTGACTCTTTCTTTTGGATCTGCGGTTAATACACCGCCAAGCGCTGAATAGGGAATGTTTATCGCGGTATACACCATCATCAACAACGTATAAGTGACAAAGGCATAAATCAAGCGGCCGTTCTCAGAAAACTCTGGGGCAGTAAACGCTAACACGCTGATCACACCAAAAGGCAGCGCTAGCCATACCAGATAAGGCCGATATTGACCATATTTGGTACGAGTTCTATCGGCCACAGCGCCCATCAGTGGATCGGTTACTGCATCGATCACCCGCACTAAGAGAAACATCGTGCCAACAACGGCCGGCGCTAAACCAACAACATCGGTGTAGTACACTAACAGGAACATCATTATCGTTTGCCAAATGATATTACTGGCGCAATCACCTAATCCATAAGCAACTTTTTCTTTTACTGATAACATTACTACCTCTTTATCGTCTGTACTTTGTTGTTATTATTATTAATAAGTATGATTGTCTTTATGTTCGCTCGGCAAGTAGAGTTTGATATGCCTTGCCGCTTGCTTTTATGGTGCGCTGTTGGGTTTCATAATCTACATAGGTTATACCAAAGCGCTTGCTATAACCTAGTGCCCATTCAAAATTATCCATCAAACTCCAGGCAAAATACCCTTTTACGTTAACGCCTTGTTCTATGGCATCATTTAATGCATTTAAATGTTGCTGGTAATAAGCAATTCGGTTTTGATCATCGACACTGTTATTTTCAATCTTGTCCGGCATCGCACAACCATTTTCAGTGATATATACCGGCGGTAAATCGTATGAGTCGTTTAATGTCGTTAATAATGAGGTAAATGCTTGCGGGTATATTTCCCAGCCCATATCGGTCACTGGCGCATTGTTAGGGGGCACTACTTGAAACGGCTCAACATCATCGGCTTTAATCACTTCTCGGGTATAAAAATTGATCCCTAAAAAATCCATTTTTTTACAGATGATCTCCATGTCACCATCAACAACATCCGGTTTATCGGCATCCTCTAATAAATGGATAGTGTCTGGATAGCAACCATCAAATAACGGTTTGATATACCATTGATTATGGTAATCATCAGCAAATTTAGTCGCGGCTAAATCTTCTCTCGAATTTGTTGCCGGGTATGCCGGGGTAAAGTTTAAAACAATACCATTCATACTGTCAGGGCTATATTTATTGAGTACATCCATGGCTAAACCATGAGCCAGTAAGATATGGTGAGCGGCTTTTCGACCGTTTGCTTTACCCACTAAACCTGGGGCATGAATACCCGCTTCGTAACCTAGATAAGCACTACAAAATGGTTCGTTGAAGGTGGCATATGAGTGTACTCTGCTACCCAACGCTTTGGTCACCAACATCGCGTATTCAGCGAATTTATAGGCAGTATCTCGATTTAGCCAACCACCATTATCTTCTAAATGTTGGGGTAAGTCCCAATGGTACAAAGTGACAAAGGTTTTAATGCCTTTGGCATTAAGGCCATCTAATAAATTAATATAAAAATCTAAACCCACCTGATTGGCACTACCATCTTGGTTCATCACTCGTGGCCAGGAAATCGATAATCGGTAGGCATCCACCCCCAGGCTGTGAATGAGTTCAATATCCTGTTGCCATAAGTTGTAATGATCACAGGCAAAGCTACCGTCACTTTTATCTGATATTGTCCCTTCTTTGGCACAAAAGGTATCCCAAATGCAGGGTAATCGAGAGTTAATTCCGCCTTCTATCTGAAAAGAGGCGGTAGCAACGCCATAGAGGAAATTTTTGCGTAGCATTTTAGAGTTACTGGGTAATGAGATTTTCATAGCAGACTTATCGCCCTGTGTTATTTATGTGATCTTTATGGTTTCGTAATGAAAGCGCTTACATTTAATGGTTAAAAAAAATTGCTTTTGAGCAATTGTGTGGTATAAATGAAAGCGCTTACATGACTGAGGTTATCGTTAAATTAACAAAAGGTCAACATTTAAGCGCGAACAAATGATAAAAATAATAAATACCATTTCATTTGATAGTTTAAAAATTCAGCAAGGTTTCTGCAAAATGCAGAAATGAAAGAGGAACCCATATGGCTGGTATCAATATAGCTTCAACCGACGGCAATGTTATTTCAAATTCAACGGGCAATTACAATTTTGCTTTAGTATCTCTCACCTCCTTATTTTTTATGTGGGGCTTTATCACCTGTTTAAACGATATTTTGATCCCGCACTTAAAGGGCATTTTTGATTTATCCTATGCCCAGGCAATGCTAGTGCAGTTTTGCTTTTTCGGGGCTTACTTCATTGTCTCATTGCCCGCTGGTGCTTTGGTGAAAAAACGGGGCTATCAAAAGGGAATTGTTATAGGTTTGCTTATTGCAGCCGTTGGTTGTTTATGCTTTTACCCTGCGGCAGCATTACACAGTTATCCAGTATTTTTGTTTGCCTTATTTATCTTGGCTTCTGGTATTACCTTGTTACAAGTGTCTGCCAATCCTTACGTAAGTAGCCTGGGAGCCGCAAAGACGGCTTCTTCACGTCTTACCTTAACCCAGGCGTTTAACTCATTGGGTACTACGGTAGCACCCTATTTTGGCGCCGTGCTTATCTTAAATCATGCCGCAGGCGCAATGGCGACAGCTCAGCAGCAAGCCGCTTCAGTACAAATGCCTTATGTGATGCTTGCCGTGGCGTTACTGACATTAGCGGCGATATTTGCCTGGTTAAAGTTGCCAGATTTAAGCACAAAACAAGAAAGTGAAACGGACGCTGAACATGCGATATCCGGTAGTGCCTGGCAATATTCGCACTTAGTACTCGGTGCCATTGGTATTTTTGTGTATGTGGGTGCCGAAGTTTCCATTGGTAGTTTTTTGGTCAGCTTTTTTAACGATCCAAACATTGCAGGGCTTGAAGAGGCTGAGGCGGCAAAATATATTGCCTATTATTGGGGCGGCGCTATGGTTGGTCGTTTTATTGGTGCGGCAGTGATGCAAAAACTTGCGGCCGGTAAAGTGCTGGCATTTAATGCTGGCGTTGCCGTCGTGTTGATCTTGGTTGCTATGTTTGCTTCAGGCACGCTCGCCATGTTGGCAATATTGCTGGTTGGTTTATCCAATTCCATTATGTTTCCAACGATTTTCTCATTAGCAATTAACGGCCTGGGTAAACATACCTCACAAGCCTCTGGAATTTTGTGTTTGGCCATTGTTGGTGGTGCAATTTTGCCGGTTATTCAAGGCGTTTTAGCCGATGCCATAGGCATACAAATGTCATTTTTTATGCCTATAATTTGTTACGTCTTTATTGCTTATTATGGTCTAAAAGGCTCAAAGCCAGCCACAGTGTCGGTCTAACGTTGGAATTATTTATGAAATATTTGAAAACCTGCAATGCGCTAAACTATACGGTAAAGCATGCGGTAGATCATGCGGCGAAACTTTTGCTTATCTCAACGGCAGCATTAGCGCTATCAGCCTGTGCTGACAGCCGTAAGCCGTCGGCGGAGCAAACTAAAAGCACTGCTGCCAGTAAAGCAAACAGTGCCAATGCGTTAAAGCATGATATTGAGATATGGCCAACGCTTGCTTTGCCGGTAAAAAAAGATCCTGTGCTTGAGCAAAAAATTACCAATATTCTCGCTGCAATGACCTTAGAGCAAAAAGTTGCGCAAATGATCCAACCGGAAATTCGCGATATTAGCGTTGCGGATATGCGTAAATATGGCTTTGGTTCTTACTTAAATGGCGGTGGTGCATTCCCAAATAACAACAAACATGCCACCCCTGATGATTGGATACAGCTTGCTGAAGACATGTATCAAGCATCCATTGATGACTCTGTTGATGGCTCAACTATCCCGACCATTTGGGGAACCGATGCGGTACATGGCCATAATAACGTGATCGGCGCTACCTTGTTCCCACACAATATCGGTTTAGGCGCGGCCAATAACCCTGATTTAATCGAACAAATAGCCGCCGTTACGGCAACTGAGGTGATGGTGACGGGTATTGATTGGGTATTTTCTCCTACGGTTGCTGTGGTTCGTGATGATCGCTGGGGACGCACCTATGAAGGCTATTCTGAAGATCCTGAAATCGTTGGTGAGTATTCAGCATCGATAGTAAAAGGCTTACAGGGCCATGCCGATAAAGACTTTTTAGGTGATAGTCGGGTAATTTCAACGATTAAGCATTTCTTAGGTGATGGTGGCACTGAAGGAGGAGATGACCAGGGCAATAATCTCGCTACAGAGCAAGAGTTATTTGAAATTCATGGTCAAGGCTATGTTGGTGGCTTAACCGCTGGCGCACAGTCTGTTATGGCGTCTTTTAATAGTTGGCATGGTGAAAAGAACCACGGTAATAAATATCTGTTAACAACAGTGTTAAAAGAGAAAATGGGCTTTGATGGTTTTGTTGTTGGTGACTGGAATGGCCATGGACAAATTCCCGGTTGTACGAATGAAAACTGCAGTCAAACGGTGAATGCCGGTTTAGATATTTTTATGGTACCAACCGAGGCATGGAAACCCTTATATGAAAACACCATAGCGCAAGTGAGATCGGGCGAGATCCCACAAGCTCGTATTGATGATGCCGTTAGTCGCATCTTAAGAGTAAAACTGCGTGCCGGCATATTCGATAAACCCAGTCCTGCCAATCGTGCAGTATCTGGTAAGGTCGAATTAATTGGCGCAAAAGCGCATCGTGACGTTGCCCGCCAAGCGGTTCGTGAATCTTTGGTATTGCTAAAAAACAATAACAATATATTGCCGTTAAATCCGAGCCAACATTTTTTGGTGGCTGGCAATGGCGCGGATAATATTGGTAAGCAATCAGGTGGTTGGTCGGTAACCTGGCAAGGGACAGGTAACAGCAATGACGACTTTCCAGGAGGAACTTCGATCTATGCAGGCTTTGAGCAAGTGGTTAACGCCGCAGGTGGCTCAATTGAATTAGCACCCGATGGTAAGTTTAGCCACAAACCTGATGTAGCCATAGTCGTCTTTGGCGAAGAACCCTATGCCGAAGGCGTAGGGGATATCAATAATCTTGATTATCAACGCGGCAACAAAACCGATTTGGCCCTGCTTAAACAGCTGAAAGCGCAAGGCATACCGGTAGTTTCTGTGTTTATCTCAGGCCGGCCTATGTGGGTCAATGCCGAGCTAAACGCTTCTACTGCTTTTGTTGCAGCCTGGTTACCCGGTAGTGAAGGAAACGGGGTAAGTGAGGTTCTATTTGCTGAAAAAAATGGCTCAATTAATCATGATTTTAAGGGCAAATTATCGTTTTCGTGGCCCAATAGTGCGATACAAACCGTGTTGAATCGAGGCGATGAAAACTACAAACCCTTATTCCCATACGGCTATGGTTTAAACTATGGCGACGAAAATACTTTGGTCGATAACCTGAATGAAGTGGTAGAAAAATCATCACAACAATTACAACCTTTGGTGTTGTTAGAACAAGCGGTTAAAGCTCCTTGGGTGTTGAGTATTGGCTCTGACGAGGAAACCGACGAGGTGACTAGCTCGGTGGTGGAATTGTTGGCGATTAAAATGAAAACCACAGATAAGGACGTGCAAGAAGATGCCCGTACCATTAGTTTTACCGGAATGGGCGAGGGCAGCATCAGTTTGGAAAGTACCTTTGTCGAAGATTTGCGTGCCTACGTAGAAAATGATTCAGCCATTACCATGTTGGTTCGTAATGAGCATAAAAACTCAGACAAGTTAATGTTTGAGATGCATTGCGAGGATAATTGTATGGCAGCGTTAGATATTACTGAACAAGTGAATTCGTTAACGTTAAATACATGGCAAGAGTTTAGTCTGGATTTAGCCTGTTTCACTAACAATGGCTTTAATGCGGCGAAAACGACAAAGGTGTTTGTGTTGAAGTCTAACGGCCGCGGGCAACTTTCGCTTGCCGATATAAAGATAGTTCCACATCGAGCAAAGTCGGCAACCATTAGTTGCTAGTCATAACTCATCACTAAAAATTTACAACGATAAAAAGCGATCTAACTATGATGGATCGCTTTTTCTTTGTGTAAATTTAGGTGCTTATTCAGGATAGAAAAACTATATTGTGCCAATAGCAGCTATACAATATTAGAAAAAATACACCGTCATCCTGTGCGAGCCTAAGCGAGACACGGGACCTCCTGCAGCATGCTGTGGTTCTAAATATTAGCACTACTACCATTTAAGTTATTGTTTAAACAAAAGATTAATTTCTTTTTTGAGGCTCTTCTTAACTGAAGGAGGTCCCTCATCTCGCTCCGCTCGTGGGGGATGACGTGGTTAATTGTTTCTGATTATGGACCTGATATCTGCAAATTAATTGTCTCAAATTGGCATGATATAGCCGGACACCTCATTATTGAACGTGCCAGATTTACTATGAGCAGCTACATTTAGGCGATGTTAAATCGGTTATGAAGCCGATTTACAATAGCTTTGAATAAACTCATCATGGCTTGGCAGTTGCTGTACCGCATTGCTGATGGATGCTTTAATACCGTGCAGGAAGCGGTTTAATTCATCATCACTCATGATGTTGGCAATTTGATGGTATTGCTCAGGCATTAGTCCTTGACCAAGCATTACCTGCGTCCATGAATCCACTCTGAATATATCGCCGTCGTCTAAAAAAACTCTACCGGTTTCTTTAAATAAATTAATTTTATGAGCCAGCGACGCTGGAATTTCCATATTTCTGCAATAATTCCAAAATTCAGAGTCCTGGCGCTTGGTAACATGATAGTGCAAGACAATGAAATCTCGAATGGCTTCGAGTTCAGAATTTAACTTACTGTTGTATTCATCTATTGCCGACTGGTTTATCCCCTCAAACGGGAATAAACGCATTAAGCGGATAATTCCTGACATAATTAAGTGAATACTGGTGGATTCAAGTGGCTCAATAAAACCACTGGATAAGCCTAATGCCACACAGTTCTTATTCCAGCCTTTGCGCCTGCGGCCGGTTTTAAATTTAATCACCCTGGGTTCAGTGATTAATTCACCTTCAATATTGGCCAATAATTTTTCGGTGGCACTTTGATCAGATTCATAGCGGCTGCAATAGACCATGCCGTTGCCAACTCTGTGCTGCAGTGGAATACGCCATTGCCAGCCCATGTCATGAGCTATCGACTTGGTATAAGGGATCGGAGCTTCAACAGCCTTTGTTTGTACCGCAACGGCACTATCACAAGGCAGCCAGTGAGACCAATCTTCATAGCCTGTATGTAGCGCCTGTTCAATTAACAACCCTTTAAAACCGGTACAGTCAATAAAGAAATCCCCATTGATTGTTGCACCACTTTCCAGCGTTAATGAGGTGATTTCTCCAGAACTTGGGTTCTTATTAACCTTTGAAATTTTGCCTTCAATACGGTTCACACCTAACTTTTCACAAAACTTACGTAAGTACTGTGCATAAACGGTAGCGTCTAAGTGATAGGCATAATTAATTGGCATTTGCTTGCTCAGCGCAAACTTTCCGGCTTTGGCGGCCTGTAATTCAAAGCAATAGTCACCAAAATCGGATTGTATGCCTTTATTTAAGCCATGCAGCCAAAAATGGTGAAATTCACCGGCCCAACATTCTTTGCCGGTAACACCAAAAGAATGGACGTAGCTGTCATTCTTTTGTCCCCAGTTTTCAAAACCAATACCAAGTTTGAAGGTGGCATTGGTGGCTTGCATAAATTCTTGTTCATTGATGCCCAGCAATTTATGAAAAGTTCGGATCGGCGGGATAGTCGCTTCGCCCACCCCGACCGTACCAATTTCATCAGACTCAACCAAAGTCACGTTCAAGTTTTTACCTAATAATTTTGATAATGCCGCAGCTGCCATCCAGCCTGCGGTGCCACCTCCGGCAATAACGACGTTTTGAAGTTTACTGTTGTTCAAAATATTACCTTTATGCTTGTTTTAAAGTGTATTGTTGACATAAATAGTCGACTAATTCGCGATTTGTTGGTAACCCGGCTAAGTATTTTTGCAATTTAACTTGGCCATCGTCGAGAATTTTATCTGCCATTTCAGTATTGTCTATAGCGGAATTGTAGTTACGGGTTTGAGTGTTGAAGTGCATGCCATAAAGCACGTATTGATAACTCGCAGAAGGAAAAACTTCTTCATTTTGAATGAAATCATAACGACTCGGGGCTTGGTGTTGCCATAACTGCAGTAGTTCTTGTAAATGACCGGGTATGCTGGCGGCCAATTTATTATCTCGCCAATACTGAGAATCGTCTCTTGCACTTAATACGTAATGCAATTTTAAAAATTCAATGACCCGGTTCCAACGGTATTGGAACCTTTCATTATAACGTTTGGCGACTATGTCCATATGTGCACGGGTAACCGGCAACTGTTCACTGATCATGGTTGTGGCCAGCTCAATTAATGCCAGAGCGGATGCTTCAAGCGGTTCGAGGAAACCCGCCGACATACCTACAGCAACACAGTTTTTATGCCAGAATATTTCTCTATGGCCGGGCCTAAAGGTGAGTTTTCGCGGCACTAATTGCTTGCTGATTTCTTTGCTAGTGGTCTTGGCAATATGGTCTCTGAGCAGTTTTTCAGCGTTATCATCATCCATATGCGCACTCGAATAGGTGTGGCCGATACCTCGTCTTGTCGGTAACCCTATGTCCCATATCCAACCGGCAGACTGTGCCGTCGATATCGTTGCTGAGGCAATGGGACTATTAGGTTGCGGGTAGGGAACTTGTACTGCTAAGGCGCAATCATTAAACAGGATATGCTTTTTATCAATGAATTTAACGCCATAGTGTTTACCCAGTAACAGCGAGGAAGTGCCGGTGCAATCAATGAATAGATCGCCTTCAATGTCGCCATTGTGTTTACTGTGAATTGCTTTAATGTCGTTATTGTCGGCTGGTATTACTCGCTCAACATGATCCAGTATGTGTTTTACCTTGAGTTTTGTGGTGCAATGCTGCTGTAATAGAGCAGCAAATTTAGTGGCATCGAGGTGATATCCGTAATTCGTGACCGCCGCGTATTGTGGCGTCGACATTTGCTTCGGCGCCAACCCTGCCTGACAAACTTGGCTTTGCACATTCACCGTATCGGCAAAAGCCTTGTTATCATTTCTTGCTTTCCAGGCGGCATGTAAGTTCACCTGCGTATAGCCATCTGGGGTCATAAAAGGGTGGTAATAGAAATCATCTTTTTGACCATTGCACCAACCGACAAACTTTGAACCTTGCTTGAATGATGCGCAACACTGACTGAGAAATTCAATTTCACTGATGCCTATCTTGCTCAGGGTATTACGCATCGAAGGCCAGGTGCCTTCGCCAACGCCAATGGAGTTAACTTCTGGAGATTCAATTAAGGTAACGTCAATACCTGGATGCTGCGCGCCGATAACACCCGCGGTGATCCAGCCGGCAGAGCCACCACCAACAATGACTATCTTTTTAATTGCTTTATCCATACTGCATTACCTGTTAACTCGAAATTTTTTGAAAAAAAGTAGTTACAGCCCTTAGTTACACTGTAGATATTATTGCGTTAATTTCACCAGAATAATTTTCAGGGTAGGAAAATGTCGTACTGGTTTATCTATTAGTTATAACTAAGTTTGGGAGTAAACTGAACTACTTCTTTTTAAACGACTCCGTTTTTGATAGAAAAGCCGCTTGAATTAATGGTTAATTCAAGCGGCTTATAAGTTACTTCTAATTAAGCAATAGTCGCTTGTTTAGAACGTGTAACGTGCGCCTAATGCATAACGGGCACCTTGTTCTTCCAGGTTCCACAATTGTGCGCTGTAGCGACCGTGAGTTCGGGTATCTTCTTCGGTAATGTTAATACCTTCAAAGAATACCGATAGTTCATCACTCACTTGATAGGCTACATTGAAATCAATTTGTGAATACTCTTCGGTAAAGCTTGGCTCATTTGAGTAAAACGCTTGGCTATTCAAAAACTTGTCACGCCAGTTGTAGGCGATACGTGCTTGAAAGTTCTCTTTTTCATACATCAACACCAAGTTGGCAGTATCACTCAAACCAACAAGAGCAAATTGAGTTACGCCAGGATCGCCGTTAACATCAAAACCTACATCGCCATTAACTGTGGTGTAGTTAGCCTGGAAACCAAAACCTGTGTCACCAAAGAAGTGTTGTACAGCAAGCTCAAAACCGTCAATTCTGGCTTCTCTGTTATTCACAAACTTCACGACATTGAACAACATTTCTGGGTCACCAGCTTCTGGCAATACATCGTAAGCTGTTTCAAACTCTTCCGCTGTCATTGAGTAAAAGTCGACGCCATTCTCAGTTGCTGCGACCATGGAAAACAGATTGGTGTCGGTTACTTCTTCACCTAGGGCAATAAGTGCAGCTTCTGCTGCTTGCGCACGAGATCCTGCCGTAGCATCGAGCAAGCCATAAACGTTTTTCTTCTCTGGCTCACGACCCGCAAAATTACTTACCCGTTTTTCATAATAACCAATTGATGCGTAACTTGTTTCAGCAAAATACCATTCAAGTGATAAATCAAAGTTATCGGATTCTAGTGGCGCAAGACTCGGATTACCGTTTGAAGCTCCACCTAACACAGAGCCTGCTATCAATGTTGGACCTGAAGGACCGCTGACATCGGAAGGAGCAGTGCTTAATTGCTCATAAGTAGGACGTGCGATGGTTTTGCTGTATGACATACGAGCTTTTATGTCATCGGTAACGTCTAAACCAAAATCAAAACTTGGCAGTAAGTGATCGTAACTGGTATCCGTAGAAACGTTTATCCTGTCGTCACCAAAGCGCACGTTGAAATCATTGTTACCTTCCCAGGCGACAGCACTTGGCAGGGAAACGTTTGCTTTAGAAGTAATATCCGTACTTTCAAATCGTACTCCTGCCGTTAATTGATAAGGCATGCCGCCTAATTCACCTTCGATATTAAATTGCACATACGCTGCGGCAATATCTTCTTCAATGAGTCGGTTGGTAGCATAAGCACCATCGGCAACAAAATCGAAACCATATTCACCTGCTGCCCATGCACCAACTTGTGATGCACTACCGGTGAAACCCTGGTTAAAGGCACCATTGGCATCATAGTCATCAAATTCACTGGTGAAATCTACTGGTTTTAAGAATCCTTCCGGTAATTCACCTGGATTTTCCACACCCCAGTTACCCATAGTGTGACGCGTTAATGATTGTAGTGAGTGACTTTCCATTGAACGAGCTTCAACACCAAATTCAATGCTGCCCTCTTCAAAATCATAGGTACCGATCAGACGAAATTGGCTAATGTCCGTTTCTTGTTGAGCAAATCGCATATCCAGAATTGAAGTACCAACATCGTCTTGATCCAATACGCCGTTACAGTTTAAACCGCGATCAGCATTACAGTCATCAAAATCCACTATCATGGTGGGTAAATCACCACTGAAATCAACACCTTGACCAGCAGCAATGTTTGCGCCTAAACCGGTATTTACCCAACTGCCATAAGCGGCATCCGGAGAGCTTTTCGCTGATGAGTCATGAGCATCTAAGGTAATATTGAAATAATCATTAACATCGTAGCTTAGATTTAAACCAATGGAATCATTTTCATTCACTTGATTGAGTTCTTGCAATGCCAGACCTAAATCACGTGGCGCTTGTTCGCGACGGTCTTCTAAATAGCCTATCGGCGTTTTTACGGTATTATCATCAAAGGCTAACGCCGACTTATAAGTGTCCATCCAAATCGATTGTTCCGCACGAGCTTCAAATAACTCTTGTTCAGAATAGGTATAATCAAGCGTTGCTGTTAAGTTTTCAGTTGGACGATACTGAAAGGTAAATTGCGCGTTGGTACGAGTACGCTCCCTATCGGCAATTGAATAACGTAAATCTGAAGGCATAGAATAAAGTTGATCAATAGCAGGACCATTGACTAAAACTGCCGGGTTTCCTTCTTGTTCTTGTGGAATGGTACCGTCATATGGGTTGGTACGCCATTGGTTAACAAAAGCACCTGTGGCTGAGCTATGTCGCTCAGAAACGTTGGCCGTTAATGATGCACCAAATACTTCATTTTCGTCGGTCCAGCTAAGTAACGTTGAAAACTCAGGGGTCACATCGTCGCCAACTCGGTTGGTGGTATCAGACAATGCTTTTATTCCAACACTTACGTGCGTACCCGGATTGTCTAAAGGTCTTGCCGTTACAATATCAATGGTTGCACCAATACCACCGGTAGCGATACTTGCTCTGCCTGTTTTATAAACAGAAACTGATTTTACTGCATCAGAGGCCAGATTAGCAAAATCATAGGCTCGAGAGTTGGCAACACCGCCGCCAGCAGGAAGTGAAGAAGAAGGCATAGTACGGCCATTCAACGTCACCATGTTGAAATCTGGACCAAAACCACGAACAGTAACTTTACTACCTTCACCGTTGGCTCTGTCTATTGATACACCGGTAATACGTTGTAATGATTCAGCCAGGTTGGTATCAGGAAACTTGCCAATATCTTCTGCAGATATTGCATCGACAACCCCTGAGGCACTTCTTTTTAGATGAGTCGATTCTTTAATACTGGAACGCATGCCAGTTACTTCAATTACTTCAACCGACTCTTCGTCAATTTTTACGTCTTCGGCGGCATATACAGTACTGAGTGTTGATGCACTTAAAATTAACGACAAGCTGGTCGCTAATTTGGTTTTGTTAAATGTTCTTGTTTTCACTTTACTCTCCCCAGAGTGCTTATAATATATTGTAGTGAATATCTATGTGTCCAATCTAATTGTAAGCGCTTACATCCAACTCCAAAAAAAATAAAGTAAAACTTGTAAGCGCTTACATAACGTATGTTAATATTTAATCATCGTCAACAAGTATTAACATTCATTTCACTTATTGTAATCGATAATAATTCGAATTTATATTCTTTAGTGTTTTAAATCAACTACTTATTATGGTTTGCGACTATTTGTGGATGTTGTGGTAATCGTCAGAATTGTACATTAATTTAACCGCTTAGCGATTTTGTTGGTGTAAATTTTTTTTTAAAAAAATAATTGAAAGCCTGCACCCTAGCTATTTTATTATTGAATTATTTTCAGCGCTTGCTATTATCATGTAAGCGCTTACATTTATGTTTAATACCTTTAAGCTGATATAAACCCAACTGGAAGCTAGTTTAAGATGAGATTTATCAAGACAAAATCGTTTACCTTTTCATTGCTGTGCCTATCATTATCTGTGCTTTTATTGCAGGCATGTAACCCTGCGAGTAATGAACCAAAGCAAGTAATAGCCGAAGTCGTTGAGCAAGCGAGTCCGGGTAATAAAGGCACGGCGTATGGTGATGAACTGGCGAGTAGAGTGACTAAACGCAATGTTGAACCAAATGTCGAACAGCTGCTGGCAAAGTTAAACCTGGCTGAAAAAATCTCTCTCATTCATGCCAGCGGAAAATTTCACGTGAATGCCATTGAGCGCGTTGGTATTAAAGAGATGTGGTTATCTGATGGACCGCATGGCGTCCGCCATCAAATTCAACGAGATGCCTGGGACTCTGCAGGCTGGGATGACGATTATGCAACGTATCTACCTCATCTCACTTCGGTAGCGGCCAGTTGGGATCGTGAAATTGCCGCATTGCACGGCAATGTGCTAGGCAGTGAAGCAAGGCACAGAGAAAAAGACCTTATTCTTGGACCTGGGGTTAACTTGGCGCGTTTGCCCTTATATGGACGAAACTTTGAGTACATGGGAGAAGATCCCATACTGGCCGCTAAATTGGTGGTGCCGCAAATAAAGGCGATACAAGCACATGATGTTGCTGCCACCATTAAACACTATGCATTAAACACCCAAGAGCTAAATCGCACCGGCGTTAACGCCAAACCCGATGAACGCACCTTACGGGAAGTGTATTTACCGGCTTTTGAATACGCGGTGAAAGAGGCTAATGTGCACTCTTTTATGGGGGCTTATAATCAATATTACGGTACCAACGCCAATCAAAGTAAACATTTGGTCATGGATATTCTTAAAGGTGAATGGGGCTTTCAAGGCGTGTTATTAACCGACTGGAATGTCGATATCAATACTTTTGATGCTGCCGTTAATGGCTTGGATTTGGAAATGGGCACTGAAGCCGGGAGTTACGACGACTATTATCTGGCCAAACCGTTAGAGCGGATGATCCAGGATGGCACAGTGCCAATGGCGGTTTTAGATGACAAAGTAAGACGCATCCTACGCTTGCAGTTTGCTATTGGTATGTATGATGAGCATCGTCAGCAGGGAGAGAGAAATACCAAAGCCCATCAACTGGCGGCACGAAAAATTGCCGCCGAAGGTGTGGTACTACTGAAAAACGATAGCAAGGTATTACCTTTAACTAAGAAAGCGCTTAAGCAGGTATTGGTTATTGGTCCGAACGCCGACAAAAAACACGGTCAGGGCGGTGGTTCTTCCGAAGTGAAATCGCTTTATGAAGTTACTCCTTTGCAAGGTCTAAAAGAAGCATTAGGAGATGAGGTGAAGATCACTGTGATGCGGGCAAAAAGCAGTAAACTAGCCGCCATTGCCAGTGATTATGTGGCGTCTCGCCATTGGACCGGCACCCCAGCCTGGCACATTGCTTATTATCAGGATGAAGACAAGCAGCAATTGCTGAGTGAATCATGGATAGTGGACTCAGCGTTCAAGGCAAATGATAAACATACCCAGCACATAAAGATGCGAGCGAAGATCAAACCATTGCAAACTGGTGTGCATACGTTGAAAGTCGCGGCGCAGGGGCAGTTTTCACTGACTATCGATGGTGATGAAATTGGTTTTAATCGTGGAGATAAAGAGTCAATTACCAGCAGCGAAATAGAGTTTAATGGCGAACAAGAATATCAATTTGAGATACGTTATGACGGTACTCAGGGGTTTACCTTGGGCTGGGATGCACCGGGTAATTTATTATCTGGCGAAGAGGAATACCTGGCAGCTGCAAAAGTCGCCGATGCAGTGATTTATTTCGGCGGCTTGTCGCATGCCGATGATCGTGAATCGATTGACCGTAGTAATATGGCCTTGCCGGGTAATCAAGATGAAGTGATCAAAAAATTACTGGCGGTTAATGAAAACACGATAGTGTTTTTAATTGCTGGCTCTGCTGTGGAAATGCCTTGGGTGAATCAGGCTAGTACCTTAGTTTGGGGTTGGTACGGCGGTATGGAAGCTGGTAGGGCGTTTGCAGATGTGTTAACCGGGGAAGTAAACCCGAGTGGTAAAATGCCCATTACGTTGCCGGTTAAGCTTAGCGACACTGCCCCTATTGCCCTGAATGATTATAACGCCGTTGAGTCTTTATTTAGTGAAGGTGTGTTTATTGGCTATCGTTGGTTCGAACAGCAAAACATTCAACCATTATTCCCCTTCGGTTTTGGTATCTCTTATAGTCATTTTGATTATAGTGAAATGCAGTTATCGAAGGAATTGATAAAAGCAGACGAAGCGTTAACTGTGACGGTAACGGTTAAGAACAGTTCGGACGTTGCCGGGGCTGAAGTGATACAACTTTATCTGCACGATAAAGAGTCCTCGGTTAACCGACCGGAAAAAGAGCTTAAAAACTTTGCCAAAGTATTTCTACAGCCCGGCGAGAGCCAGCAAGTAACTATGACATTGGGATTGCGTGACTTTTCGTTTTGGGATGAAACATCGAATGACTGGCTGGCAGAAAATGGCGAGTTTGAAGTGCTAATTGGTGCATCAAGCGATGACATTCGTTTATCTGAGGTGTTCCAATACCAGCAGTAAAGAAACCAACGAATAACAAAAAGTTAATGCTCAAATACGGCAAGGTATTTGAGCATTATGAATAAATGATTAAAACGCTTTTACCAATAACTTGGCAAATTCTATGGCATCAAGCTCTTTACCTTCACTGTCCATTTGCCAGTTAACGCCAATTAATACCCCATCTTCATTCAAATCGCCAATCCATTCTTCGAGAAATTGCTCAAGATTAATGCTGGCAACCGAGTAGCTTTGCCATTCATCGATACAAAATAGTTGTGCATCAGCAGCGCTCGCCCATACCGGCATTACGTCTGAATTTTCAAATTCAACCGAGTCGCAAACAACCCAATCGCCGTTTTCATTTTGTAAGGCAAATAATTGTTCATCTTCATTAACGGTTTCAACAAATGCTGAAAATTCTGCTGGGTTGGTGGTCATGACTTATTCCTGTGTTAAAAAAGACAATAGCTGTATTGCTATCTATGAGGGCATTTTACCTGAAAAGTCGGCTGTTTTGCTAAAATTTAAATAAAACTAATGATATTTATCTGTTAACTGACTAAAGTAAATAGATAGAAATTAATAAGATAATTGATATTTATAAAGAATAAAAACAATAGATAAAGGGTAAAAGCAATAGATAAAGGGTAAAAGCAATAGATGCCAATATTTCAATTAAAGCAGAAGTTCCTTTCGATCACAGAAAGATTTGAAATAAAAAATGAAAATGACCAAGTCGTTTATCTGGTCGATGGTAAATTTTTTAGTATTGGCAAAACCTTTCATTTGACCAGCCCCGATGGCGTAGAGCTTGCGGAAATAAAGCAAAAATTGTTTTCATTTCGGCCTACGTTTAATATCACTTTTGTCGATGGTCGCAGCGCTCAACTGGTAAAGACGTTTTTGCCATTGTTTAAAAGCCGGTTTTTAATTTCCTACGCCGGGCGCAAGCTCGAAGTGAGCGGAAACTTTTTATCGCACGAATACCAGTTTCGGGAAGCCAGCAGCATAGTGGCGCAAGTGAGTAAAAAATGGTTTTCCTTCAGTGATACTTATGGACTTGATGTTGAAGATGAAACCTTGTCACAAATTTCGTTGTGTATTTTGATCGCAATCGATGCGATCCATCATGGTCGGGATAATGAGTAGTTTTATTATCAACACCTTGTGATCCAGACTTTTGCCCATATACCATTAACCATATAATTTAAACTCAGGACAAACGTCGGATGTCAGAAAATATCATCACCATAACTCCCGAAAATTTCCAACAAGTGATACTGGAACAATCAAAAAGCAAACTCATTTTAGTGGACTTTTGGGCAGAGCAAATGCCGGAAAGTGTTGAATTACGTGATAAGTTGGCGGCACGCGTGGCCGGAGCAGAAAATTTCATGGTTTTGGCCACGGTTGACTGCATGCAGCAGCAAGCAATTGCCCAGCAATTTGGTGTACAATCATTACCTACGGTGGTGATCGTCAAAGACGGCCAGCCCATCGATGGCATGACAGGACCGCAAACCGAGCAAGCCATTGATGAGTTTTTAGCTAAATATTTACCGAAAGCAGAAGACACGTTATTAGCCAAAGGCCTTGAGTTACTCGAGGCCGAACAAGCAAATGATGCGCTATCACCAATACAACAAGCCCATGGCATTGACAGCGAAAGAGCCGATATTAAACTGGCTTTAGCCGATGTTTACCTACAGTTAGGCAAGGTTGAGGATGCGCAAGCGTTATTAAAATCGATCAAGATGGTGGATCAAGACTCTTATTACCAGGCATTAATTGCCAAGCTCGAATTAGCCCAGGAAGCCAGTAATTCTCCAGAAATTCAAGCCTTAGAGCAACAATTGGCTAATGACCAGGACAATGTCGATTTAAGCCGACAATTGGCAGTGCAATACAACCAGGTGAATCGTCAGGAAGAAGCTCTGGCATTGTTGTATAAGTTACTGCTAAAAGATGGCGGCGATAATGACAGTAAAAAACTGTTATTGGATATGTTAACGGCATTGCCTGATGGCGATAAATTGGCAACTCTTTATCGCAGAAAACTGTTCTCGCTAATGTACTAAACATTAATGTACTGAGCGTTAATGTACTGAGTGTTAATATACTAGCTAATCTGAGCTGGGATAAGCAGCACTCATTATCCCGAGTTCAGGTTATAGCAGGGTAAAAGTTACAGCAATTTATCGGCAAATAAATGTTCTAGTTTAGCCAGTTTCGGGGCAATCATGATTTGGCAGTAGGGTTGATACGGGTTCTTGTCAAAAAATTGCTGATGGTCCTCACCGGCGATATAAAATTGTTGAGCTGGCTCTAGTGTAGTCACAATTGCTGCTTGATATTCGCCTCTGGCCGTCACCGCCGCGATAAAATCTTTGGCTATGGCTAATTGCCGCTGATCTTGATAAAAAATGGCCGAGCGATACTGAGTGCCTTTGTCATTACCTTGTTGGTTTAACATGGTTGGATCATGCAAGATAAAAAACACTTCCAGGAGTTGTTGAAAATTAATGATGTCGCTATCAAACTGTATTTCCACCACCTCCGCATGACCCGTACTGCCGCTACAAATTTGCCGGTAACTCGGGTTTTCAATGGTTCCACCCATATAGCCAGATAGCGCTTGTGTTACACCGCGCAATCGCCTTAACGGCGCTTCTATGCACCAAAAACAGCCGCCGGCCAGAACCGCTGTTTGAAATTGATTTGCTGTTGTCATCTACATCCTCAAATTGATAGGGGCAATAACCATTTTAGTATATGATACTCTTATCTCGAGATCAGGTTACTTAAACTTCTCAATCTTTATACTGGCTTTACCATGGATCAACAAAAAATACTGCAGGCAATCAATCAAATCATGCCGTTTGGTAAATATGCCGGGAGAAAGTTATTATTGTTACCCGAACCTTATCTGGTTTGGTTTCATCGCAAGGGCTTTCCGCAAGGCAAATTAGGTGAGCAGTTAGCGTTAATTTATGAGGTCAAACTTAATGGCCTGGAATCGATGTTAATGCCTTTACTAAGAGATGACGCCTAATCAATGAAGTAGAACATGCTGGGCTGCGGTTTTCGACGTTAATTATTTTTTCGATTAAAAATCAATCAATCGATATAAAAATATAATCAATCAATTCTCTGGATATAATTGCATTTCATCCAATTCATTTTAATGGCAGCAATTAACATGATGTTTTTATTACAAATAAAAAACCTGCTGGAATTAAACCATTAATTAGTAGACTATTTTTGAGAATTTGCACTAGTTTTTTTTTGATTTTTTTGCATAAATAAACCTTTTTGAATTCCAAAAAAATGGTTGCGCACTGGTTAAAAATCGTTCTATATTACTAACGTCGACTTGAAGTTTTTCGGCCACCTCAACTGTGAGTTTACCTCACATTTCTAATAATACAGAGGAGTCATCTATGAAAAGACAAAAACGTGATCGTTTAGGAAGAGCGCATTCAAATGGTTACCAAGCTGGACTCAGCGGTAAAAACAAAGAATATTGTCCCTATCAAAATCTCGACGCAAAGTCTGAATGGCTTGGTGGTTGGCGAGAAGCTATGACCGACAGAAATGTCGGACTGTTTAAATAAAAGCTAAACATCTTTCAATCAAATTCTGAAAAATAAACGCCCTCTGTCGAGGGCGTTTGTGGTTTTCATACTCAACAAAACTGCATGTTTATGCAGAAAATCGTTAATTGTGCGCACAAGCACAAGCACAATTATCCTTTTTAGCAACGGTAAATGTTTGCCACTGTAGTGATTTGCCATCAAACCACATCAGCTGATTGCCGATAATAGTTTGACCGCTTAAATACTTAACCGCCTGTAATGCTTGCATGCTGCCAATAATACCAAGTATTGGTCCCAGAACCCCCGCAGTTGAGCAATTTAAGCCAGGCTCACCTTTTGATTTTGGATAAAAACATTGGTAACAACTGAAGTTTTGCTGATTTGGGTCGATGAACATTAATTGCCCTTCATAACGAATGGCAGCCGCACTTAATAACGGCGTTCTATGTTCAATGCATTTGCTATTTAGCAGATATCGGGTGGTTAAATTGTCAGTACAATCCAGCACTAAATCAATTTCTGGCAGGTAGTAATCCAGACTCTCAGCATCGATCATTTCATCAATGGCTTCAACATCAATATCTTCATTAACACTTTGCAGATGTTGGCAGATAATTTCCGCTTTGTTCTCGCCGATGTCGCTTTGTTTATACAATACTTGTCGTTGTAAGTTTGACAAATCAATGCGATCGCCGTCGCTAATTATTATCTTTCCAATGCCAGCCCCGGCCAAATATAAAGCCGCAGGAGTGCCTAGTCCGCCAGCACCAACAATGAGTATACTGGCATTTTTGAGGGCAAGTTGTTGCTGCTCATTAAAGTCTTTCACCAACAGTTGTCGTGAATATCTGATTTGCTCTTGTGCGGATAACATAGGTATTTTCTTTCCTGCTAATAACTGCGGATGGCGTTGGCTTTAAATTGAATGAATACATTTTGGCCGAGTACCAGGCTGAGTTTTTCAACGGAGTAGCGCGAAATGGTGACGATAAAATTTTGTTCTTTGACGCAAATGATCAGTTGCGCGGAATCACCGCTAAAGCGGTTTATGTCTTTAACTTCGCCGGCAAGGTGATTAATCACCGAGGTATCCTTTGGCATTGTCGTGGTGATACTGATATCACTGGATAAAATATAGCAACGCAACTGACTATTAATCTTATGATTCACTAAGTTGCAATATAATTTACTTTTCACTGTGTTATTAGCGGCAATATCTTTGTTGTTTTTTTCTGATGTTGCCAGTTCAAGTTGTGTTAACCCATAATTTACTAAATGCTGCTTAACCGTTAACGTCAACGAAGTTTGGCTGTTCAGGTTGTTGGCAAGGCTACTATGCAGTTGATTGATCACTTGATGTACGTGTCCTTGCTGAATAATTTCACCTTTTTCCATCACTATCACTTGTTCGGCCAGTTGCTGAATTTCGATCACCGAATGGCTCACGTATATCATTGCTAGCTGTAAACGTTGATGGATCTCTCTAAGTATCACTACCATTTCCGCTCTGGCCTTATTGTCTAAAGCGCTTAACGGTTCGTCGAGCAACAGCAATTTCGGCTCTGACAAAATAGCCCTTGCCAGGGCAACACGCTGTTTTTCTCCTGCGGAAAGTTGGCCAGCATGGCGACTTAATAACGGTTCAATTTTGGTCAGCTTGATAACCTCTTCAACATTTAAGCTGTTGGGCTGACAGCGTTTGCTGGCAAAGTGTAAGTTTTCTAACACATTTAAATGGGGAAATAAGCGGGCATCTTGAAAAACAAAGCCGATGTTACGTTGTTCCGCTTTGATAAATTGCTTGGCAGAACTGTTTTGCAGTGTCTGGTTTTTAAATACTACAGTGCCAATGGCGTCTTTATTTAAGCCGGCGATCACTCGCAATAAACTGGTTTTTCCTGAGCCGGAATGGCCTAAAATACCAGTGATACCTGCTAAGTTAATCGTTTGCTGACAAGAGAGCTGAAACCCGGGATACGTTAACTTGATGTCGAGGGCTAAATTCATCCGTTGGCCCTAATGTTTACGGCTTTTTCAGAACGGAAATTCAGCAAATAAATTAATGCCAATAATACCACCGAACCAATCATCAGGCTGCCAGCTAACCAGTGTGCGGTGCTGTAATTCAGCGCTTCAACATGGTCAAACAAGGCAATGGATAATACTCTGGTTTCACCTGGAATATTACCGCCAATCATGAGGATCACACCAAATTCACCGACGGTATGAGCAAAACCTAAACTTGCTGCGGTAATGAAGCTCGCTTTGGTCATTGGCACAACAATATGAAAAAATCTGTCTATTGGCCCGGCACCCAACATGGCCCCGGCTTCCGATAAATTATCACCAAGTTGTTCAAAGGTTTTTTGCAGCGGTTGTACCACAAAAGGTAAAGAATAAATTACCGAACCAATTAAAATTCCGGTGAAACTAAAGGCTAATGAAGTTCCTGTTAGGTCTTTAAAAAATTTGCCAGTGGGGTTGGTTGGTGAAAATAAAATAAGTAAATAAAAGCCGAGCACAGTCGGCGGTAACACTAATGGCAGAGCAACGATGGCTTCGAGAATGACTTTAAAACGACTTTTAATTTTACTGAGATACCACGCCAGTGGCGTACCTATTATCAGGAGAATGATAGTGGTAATCGTTGCCAGTTTCAGTGTGGTGGCCAACGCTAACCATTCGTTATAGTTTGCCACTGCTGCTACCTGTTACTTGTGTTTCCTCAGCAATATCAGTGGCGCTATTATTTAGCTTAGCTGTCGCCACTTGTTTTTCCGTTTGCGGATTGCGATTATTTTTATTATGCACTGCGCTATCTAGATCAGGTTTTACTTTATCAGGGGGGGGTAACGCCTGTTGATAGCCTGTTTCCACTATCATCTTTTGTGCCTTATCGGTTAACAAAAACTCAAAAAACTGTATTGCAAGTTCAGTATTCTCGGAGTGTTTTAATACTACCATTTGTTGTTCTAGCGGTTTATGTAAATGGCTATCAATTAAAACCCCATGGCCAACCTTTGAATTTAATAATTGTGAATAAGAAATAAAACCGTAGTTTACCGCACCGGTAACAATCTGCTGATAGGTTTGATTGATATTATTGCCAACAATTAAATTGTCGTCATATTTACTCCATAATCCCAGTGAGATTAGCGTTTGCTTTGCCGCCAATCCATATGGCGCTATGTGCGGCCCGGCCAGGGCTAAACGGCCAGAATACTCATTAAGATCCTGCAAGCTGATTTCAATGTCGCTATTGGCTGACCACAATGCTAATTGTCCTATGGCATATGTTTCCCGGTAATTTTCATAGATAAAGCCCTGCTCTTCGAGCAATTGCGGACGACGAACATCGGCGGCTAATAAAATATCAAAAGGGGCGCCGTGGCGAATTTGTTGATATAACACGCCCGTTGAGGCCTGAGATATTTGCGATTTGTGTGGGTGAGTTTTTGCAAACTCGTTAAGCAATTTTTCTACCGGTTTGGCAAAATTTGCAGCGACAGCGACTCGCAGTTTTGTTGCCGAGGCAAAAACACTGAAACAGGATAAAATTACGAATGTCAGCAGAACTCTTCGAGCTACCACTTATTTGCCTCTTGCGTATCTTTCGCTTTTGCTGCTACCCAACGTTCTCCTTGTTCGGTCAGCTCTTTTTTCCAAAATGGGGCACTTACTTTTAAGTAATCCATGATAAATTCTGCCGCCATGAATGCGTCTTGTCGGTGTTTACTGGTGATGCCAACAAAGACAATCTTTTCACCGAGTGACAATTGCCCAAAGCGATGAATCACGCTAATGTTGCCAAGTTGCCAGCGCTCTCTTGCTTGTTGTGTAATATCAAACAAACATTTTTCCGTCATTCCGGCATAATGCTCTAGAAACAAATGCTTTACCTGACAGCCATCATTGTTATTTCTCACCCGGCCGACAAAAGTCACAGTGGCACCATCAACCAGGTTATTATCTTCTAAAGTATCAACTTCTTTGGCAAAATCAAAGTCTTGTTGTTGAACTTTTATGCTGTTTAAGCTCATTTTAGCCACCGGTTACTGGTGGGAAAAAGGCTAGGGTATCATTATTCTTTAGTGATTGCGCATCATCAACCATGGTTTGGTTTACCGCCACCAATACCGTTGGGTCGGTGAACACTTTTTGCCAATCAGCGCCTTTTTTCGACAGTGAAGCTTTAACATCACTAATGGTATTCGCCTCGGCGTTCAGCTTTAGTTCCAGCTCTGCGCAATCAAGTTGCTCGCGAATAGCGGCAAAAAATAATACTTTAATCATTTGTTCTGCTCTCTTAATCTCTGGTCCAGTGGCCACTTTTGCCACCTTGTTTTTCCAGCACTTTAATCCCTGAAATAACCATTGCCGGATCCACTGCTTTACACATATCAAACAGGGTAAGAGCAGTAACCGATGCTGCGGTTAGCGCTTCCATTTCAACCCCGGTTTTACCGGCAAGGCGACACATGGTTTCAATGCGCACCCGGTTTTTATCCATTTGCAGTTCAAAGTCGACCTGCACTTTGGTTAACATTAATGGATGACATAGTGGAATTAAATCACTGCATTTTTTTGCCGCCTGAATACCGGCGATGCGAGCTACGGCAAATACATCGCCTTTGGCATGTTCGCCACTGGCAATTAATGCCAGAGTACCAGCACTCATTTGAATATAACCTTCCGCCCATGCGGTTCGAGTAGTGATTGCTTTTTCACTAACATCCACCATGTTGGCTTCGCCTTTGGCATTTAGGTGGGTTAAATCACTCATGGTTTACCCTCGGCTTTGACATTTTTCAGCCAAACCTAAATGTGGGACAAAATTACATGGCCGGTGACTGGCATCTAACTGCTCTTTAATCACTTTATCCCAAGCGGTTTTACAAGCGTTGGTGGAACCAGGTACACAGAAAATAACGGTTTTATTGGCCATACCCGCAAACGCGCGAGACTGAATGGTTGAGGTACCAATTTCTTCATAAGACACCAGGCGGAAGATCTCGCCAAAGCCTTCTACTTGCTTATCAAATAACGGCATTAACGCTTCAGGAGTATTATCTCTGTCGGTAAAACCAGTACCACCGGTGCAAACGACCGCATCAATATTATCGTCGGCGATCCATTTCGATATGATCGCACGCAGTTGATAAACATCATCGATTACAATGGCTTTATCAACCAGTTTATGACCTGAATCTTTTAGGCGTTCAACTAATGCTTTGCCTGAGGTGTCGGTTTCTTCGTTGCGGGTATCTGAAACGGTTAATACTGCAATATTTAGTGGAACAAATTCTGCTACGCTCTTGTGAGAAGAGAGATTTGACATCTTATATCCTGCCTTTAGAAATATTCTGTTGTTGTTTTATCTGCATTGCCTGTTGCCACTCTTGTGGCGTATTGGTGTTGAGCAACGCTTGTTTGTTGTTAATGAATAATGATTGCGCATTCGTTAAGGCAAATACCTTTTTAAACGATGGGCCTTTGCCCGAGCTTAAAAACTCAGGGCTGTTAAATTGCTGCTGCAAAAAATCACTGAGCAGCGCATTTACTGGAATAAACGCAGGTAATGAACAATTATCAAAATGCGTTGCCTTATTGGCAAGTGACCCTTTTAAATGCAATTCTTGCAAATGGCTGGCGCCGATAAATGGCATATCAACCGGGATAACTAATACCGAGCGTGGTTGATATTTTTGAATTAAGGTGAAAATTCCAGCCAACGGCCCACCTTGCTCTACCACATCGGCTATACCACCGCTGTTACTGCCAGATACGACAATATCACTGAGCTGACATTGCCCTAATAGTTGTTGGCAATGCTCAAGCATAGTGCGTTGTTGAATTTTCAGAAATGCTTTGTTTTCACCCATGCGTGACGATTGGCCACCCGCTACAATAATGCCTAAACAATCCATTGATTTATTCCTTAGCCGCCGAGCATTGATAAATGTTTAGTGGCGCCGGTGAAGCCGTCTTTTAAAAAGTGAGTCGCTTGTTTATTGTCGAGTAAACTGACAATTCGACGTTGCAGTGCTGCCACATCATCATTTTGTATTTGTTCTCGTAACGATAAGCCCTCATCGGCAAATAAACATAAATGCAGTTTGCCTAATGAGCTTACTCGTAAGCGGTTGCAGGTATTACAAAAATCTTTCGCATAAGGCATGATCAAACCGATGGTACCTTGATAGTTAGGGTGTGCGTACACCTCTGCCGGTCCTGCAGTTTTATTGCGTATGGTTGGCATCCAGCCATTGGCCAATAACTGATTCTTTATGTGCTGGCCACTAACATGCTGTTGTTGATAAAATTCTTTATTATCACCGGTTTGCATCAATTCAATAAAACGTAAACTGACCGGTTTATCTTTAACATAATTAAAAAATGTATTGAGATCATGAGCATTGTGCTCACGCATTAATACCGTATTAATTTTAATATTATTAAATCCGGCAGCCAAACCATTATCAATGCCCGATAATATGGTATCGAGTTTGTCTTGACCTGTGATGGCGTTAAATTGCCTCGGGTCAAGCGAGTCAATACTGATGTTAAGTGCATCCAGTCCCGCATCGGCCCATATTGGTAAGTGTTGTTCGAGTTTGTAACCATTCGAGGTTAAGGCGACGGTTTTTATGCCATCGGTTTGTTTACAGGCTTGAATAATTTCCGGCAGGTCTTTGCGCAGCGAAGGCTCGCCGCCGGTAATGCGAATTTTTTCTGTGCCTAAACTGGCAAACCCTGTGGCGATGCGTTTAATTTCAGCGAGCTTAAGAAAGTCGCGATCGTTATCGCACTGATAGCCATCAGGTAAACAGTAAGTGCAACGAAAGTTGCAAACGTCAGTAATCGATAGGCGCAGGTAATAAAACCTTCGGCCAAAGTTGTCTTGTAGCATGTTCACCTTTCCAAATGGGGGAGGTTAACAGGTTTCCCTATTAGCCCTGGTAGCATATAGCTTATAGCTTATAACTACGGCTAAGATTTCATCTCACAGAAAAGGTTTAAATTAAGACTTAAGTTAACACTTAAACTGGGGCTTAGAAATACGAAGCTCGGCGATTAAAAATATGTTGTACGTATATGGCAAGTACACTATTTAGTTAGTGCACTTGCCATATACACTAACACTTTATTGGCGCAGGCGCCAATAAAGTGTAGATAAACGGATTAAGCGATTGCTTAGAAGTTAGCAGTTACCATCAACCAGATTTTAGTGGTATCGGTTGCATAGTCATCGGCTGAGTAGCTAGCCGCTTTTAATAAACCAGATACTTGCTTGTTAAATTTGTATCCCGCAGCAATGTTAAACTCACTACCGTATTCGTCGTTACCTTCGTCAGCTTCATAAACATGGTAAGCGGCAGATAAACCAACAGGACCTACCTTAGTGGCACCTTTTAAGTAAGTATCAACAATACCGTCAGCTGGAGTGCCAAGGAATTTATCGGCAAAACCCTGGAATTTATGCAGAGTTGCTAATGGAGTAGAAAATGCTACATCACCATCGTCACTGCCGAGTACTTCATAACCGCCACCGACGCTAAAGCTTTTAAACTTGGCCATTACTTCAGCAACCATGTAGCTTGCTTCAAAAGACGTTGTGTTATCGCCTGCGTCTTCCTGATTGGCATAACCGACTTTAACCGCTAAACCAGTACCACCTAGATCAAACTTACCATTATAAGTTGCACCCAATGTATTGCTTGAAGCAGACGCTGCATTATCAAATTCTAAGCTGTAGTTGTATACCGTTACAGAGTGCTGTTTATTGAATGCATACTTGGCATTCACTAATACTACGTCACCGTGCAAATCAGATTTAGTGCTATCTTCACCAAAAATACGGTTTACGTTGTATACATAACTGGCATCAAGAGTAAGGCCATCAACAGGTTTCACTTGTAAGCGGTAGCCATCGTAAGTTTGCTCATTTTGACGCCAGGCAACACCACCAACAAAACGTTGATCATCAAGTACGATGCGTTGACGACCAGCCGTTGCAGTGTAAAAACTACCAGAGTATTGTAAATAGGCTTGGTTAATTTCGCTGCCTTCCGGATCGGCCACTACGGCGTGATCGGTTACACCGTTTACTGTAGAGTTATAGCTATCGTTGCCAATGGCGGTAATGTTATCCGCTTCAACTTTTGCACTAAAATTAGACACTTTACCAGTGGTAACGGTGATACGACTTTTCAATGTTGATGCCAGTGCTTCTTCTTGCACGCCATCTTGGTCAACGCTTTCTACACGATAACGTAAAGACACATCAACTTTAGACTCTTTTACCGCTTTTGAAACATCATCACCAATATTTGCTGAAGCTGTAAATGCGGTTGCTAAACCTAAACTCACTAAACTCAATTTTAAAGCATTTGATTTTCTCATGACTTTCTCCTGGTAAGCGCTAGCGCTTTTATATTTTTAATGTTTGTATTTAATTCTTTTAATGGCGATATTTTCGGTTAATTTAACTCGCTAAACATTGATATAAATCAGCTTTTTTATCATTGAACATTTACTTTAAAATAAACTTTTTTTTACGTAAAAAAATTTGATGTAAATCACTTTTTGTTACTTTTGTGGGAGATATTTGGCGAAAATCATTTTGGCTTTTACCGGCAATGAATTAGGATATAGGAACTATTCCCAATTTATTAAGAATGTGTTTATGTCAGACTGTTGTTCAGCGCCAGGATTAATGGCCTTTGATCTTGCTTTAAAGCAATTGCTAGATAATGTGCCCGACCCAGAAAATAGCCAGCAAGTGGCGATTGAAAATGCTCTTGGCAAAGTATTGGCCGGTGATGTGATATCGCCAGTATTTGTGCCGCCTCATAATAATTCGGCGATGGATGGTTATGCCTTTAACTATCAGGTTAGTGTGCAGGCGATTAACGCCAATAGTGGCTTAGATATTGTCGGTCGCTCCTTTGCTGGGGAACCGTTTACTGGTCAAACTCAACCGGGGCAGAGCATTAGGATCATGACTGGCGCAAAAATGCCAAGTTGTTGCGATACTGTGGTGATGCAAGAAAACACTGAGGTTAAAGATGGCCAACTGCATTTGATTAAAGCACCAGTTGCTAACAGCAATGTGCGCATACAAGGTGAAGACATTCAGCTCAATGATAAAGTGCTTACTAAAGGCCACAAGCTAACCGCAATCAATATCGGTGTATTGGCATCATTGGGCATTGCCAAAATCGAAGTGTTCGCACCATTGACCGTAGCCGTACTTTCTACCGGTGATGAACTGCGTACCCCAGGAGAGCCATTAAATGATGGTGATATTTATGAAAGCAACCGCTTTGCCTTAATTGCTTTATTAGAAAAGTTGAACGTTAACATTCTTGATTTAGGCATCATTCGTGATGATAAAGCGGCAATTACCAATGCCTTCATTCAAGCGGATGTTGAGGCCGATGTGGTAATATCCAGCGGTGGCGTTTCGGTGGGCGAAGCGGATTACACCAAAGAGGTATTAGCGGAACTTGGTGAAATAAACTTTTGGAAAATCGCGATGAAACCGGGCAAGCCATTTGCTTTTGGTAAACTTGCCAATAGCATTTTCTTTGGTCTGCCGGGCAACCCGGTGTCGGCTCTGGTTACCTTTTATCAGCTTGCCACCCCAGGCATTGAAAAAATGCAGGGTTTACCGTTTAAAGCTAAGCCAAAGTTTTTAGCGAAAAGTACCAGCAAATTAAAAAAATCACCGGGTAGAATGGACTTTCAACGGGCTATTTTACATTTTAACGAAAACGGCGAGGCACAAGTGACCAGTACCGGCTCACAAGGTTCAGGCATTTTATCGAGTTTGGGCGCGGCCAATAGCTTTATCGTACTGGATTCAGAACAGGGCAGTGTAGAGGCTGGTGACATGGTATTTGTTGAACCCTACAGTGCCTTATTCCAATAGTATCAATTTGATTTTCTTCAATTAATCCAAAGTGGCTCGTTGCTTTTTTTTGCCATAAAAAAGACTATACTAATACAAATTAGTCTTAACTTTTATGTTCAAATCAGGCGAGCCCTATGTATAAAATATTAATCCCCTTATTGTTATTAAGCCAGCTAGCCGTTACTAACGTTGTGCAAGCAAAGCCAGCTGATTTAAGCCCACAGTTGCAAGTGTTTGCTAATTATTTAGGCACGTGGGAAGCTAGATTTGAAATGATGGACGGTAACCCTGCTGTCGTTGATGTGACAACTTGGGTGCGGGCATTAAATGGCAAAGCCATTCGTACCTTACACTCCATTAACGAGGGCATGTATGGTGGCGAGTCGCTAATTTTTTGGGATAAAGCCCAACAAAAAATCGTTTTTTATTATTTTACCACCGCCGATTTTTTTACTCATGGTCATATTGAAATCATTGATGACTATAATTTTGTCGCCTATGAAGATGTCAGTGGTTCAGAAGATGGCATCACTCAAGTAAAATCTACCAGTACATTAACGAAAAAAAATATTGTGGTCAGCACCGCCTATTTACAAAATGGCAAATGGACCGAGCCGGAAGTAAGAACCTACAAGCCATCAGAAAAACAAGTAATATTTAAATAAACCCCTAAGAATTAAGGGCTAAGGGCTGCTAGTTCCTAGTTCCTAGTTCCCAGAACAAAAAAAGCCCAAGTGCATATAGTTAATTACACTCAGGCCTCCAATAACACTGCTTGTACCTAGTACCTAGTACCTGGTTTCTATTCTACCAACCCTCTACACCTTCCATATCAGGCAGCTCATGCGCGATACCTTTATGGCAATCGATACAGGTTTTCTCACCGCTGGCCAACGAGGTAGAGTGTTGCTCAGACGCTCGCGTGCTTTGGGCGGTGAAATCCATGTAATCAAAGTTATGACAGTTACGACACTCCAGTGAATCGTTGGCTTTAAATCGGGCCCATTCATTTTCCGCTAAGTGTCGGCGTTTAGCTTCAAATTTCTCGCGGGTATTGATAGTACCGAATATTTTGCCCCACACTTCTTTAGATGCCTGCATCTTACGAGCAATTTTGTCGGTCCATTTGTGTGGCACATGACAATCAGGACAGGTAGCACGAACCCCTGAACGGTTACTGAAATGTATGGTTGTTTTCAGCTCTTCGTATGGGTTGTCTTCCATTTCATGACAGGAAATACAAAACGCTTCGGTGTTGGTAATTTCTAAGGCGGTGTTAAAACCACCCCAGAAAATGATCCCGGCAACAAAGCCGCCAATCACCAAAAAACCTAAGCTGAAGTGCACACTGGGGCGACGTATGGTTTGCCACATTTTGATAATAAAATTTTTCATTATTGGCCCTTAGTGTTCAGCTTGAGCTTTTTGTGCTTTCTGCTTTTCTTTCATTATGCTGTCCATGTCCTGAAAGGTGTTTTCAACTAATTCTTTGGTCTCTAGTTGTGGCACATGACATTGGTTACAGAAGTAACGACGTGGTGAAATTTCAGCTAAAAAGTTACCATCTCGGTTCATGTAATGGGTCACACTTACCATAGGCGCTTGCGATTCATCGGTGCGGTTGCGAGAGTGACAAGACATACACTTGTTTACCTTCAAATCCACTTGGTAATTGCGCACTTTATGTGGAATTACTGGTGGCTGCATCGGGTAGTTACGCTTTTTCTTGATGTCGTCATTCGCAACCGTTGGCATCACCTTTGGCGCTTTTTGCTCTTCTAAAGGCGTGTTATCACGCAAAGTCGCAATTTCTTCCGCGTTAGTGAACATGGCTAGCGTAGACATTAAAATACCGGCAGAGAATAATGCGAAAACTGATTTCATGCTTAGTGATTTTTTAGCTGCAGTTCTTGTGCTAAGTGATTTAGTCATGATCATGCTCCTAAACTTTTTCAATTTTGATTGCACATTTTTTGAAATCGGTTTGTTTAGACAGTGGATCGGTTGCATCTAAAGTCACTTTATTCACCAAACGGCTGGCATCAAACCAAGGCATAAATACTAAGCCTCTTGGTGGCTTATTACGGCCTCGGGTTTCAACTCGAGTTTGTACTTCACCACGACGAGAGATAAGTTTCACCAAATCACCACGGCGTAAATTACGTTTACGGGCATCGTCCGGGTTCATATAAACTACCGCATCAGGCATTGCTTTATAAAGCTCTGGTACACGCTGGGTCATAGAGCCTGAATGCCAGTGCTCTAATACACGACCCGTGGATAACCATAGGTCGTATTCAGCATCAGGGAATTCTGCTGCCGGTTCGTATGGCAAAGCAAAAATAACCGCTCGGCCGTCAGGTTTACCGTAGAAGTCCCAGCCGCTGCCCGGTTTCACGTATGGATCTGAGCCTTCTTTAAAGCGCCATAACGTTTCTTTACCATTAACCACCGGCCAGCGTAAACCACGCTCTTGGTGGTAACGATCGTACGGGGCCAAATCATGGGCATGGCCACGACCAAATGAAGCGTACTCTTCAAATAAGCCCTTTTGAATATAGAAGCCAAAGTCACGAGACTCCTGATTCAATCTGTCATCCGGAATTTCAGATAACGGGAACTCATTGACGTTGCCATTTTCATATAACACATTGAACATCGTCTTACCGCGGTATTCTGGTTTTTTCGCCAGTAACTCTTCGGTCCAAACGTCTTCCATGTTAAAGCGTTTTGAAAACTCAACTAGCTGCCATAAATCTGACATCGCGCCTTCGGGAGCGTTAACTTGTTGGTACCAAGATTGAGTACGACGCTCGGCGTTACCGTAAACGCCTTCTTTTTCGACCCACATCGCGGTTGGCAAGATAAGATCGGCAGCTTGCGCGGTAACTGTTGGGTATGGGTCTGACACTACGATGAAGTTTTTCGGGTTACGATAACCTGGCAAACCTTCTTCGTTCATATTGGCTGCGGCTTGCATGTTGTTGTTACATTGCACCCAGTAGAAGTTTAATTCACCATCTTTTAACTTACGGTTTTGCAATGCCGCATGGTAACCCGGTTTTGCTGGGATCGTGCCTTCTGGCAGTTTCCAGGTTTTTTCAGCAAGAGCTCTGTGCTTAGGATTGGTCACAACCATATCTGCTGGCAAACGATGCGAGAAAGTACCTACTTCACGAGCGGTACCACAGGCTGACGGTTGACCCGTTAATGAGAACGGACTGTTGCCTGGCGTTGAAATTTTACCGGTTAATAAGTGAATGTTGTAAACCAGGTTGTTGGCCCAAACACCACGAGTATGTTGGTTGAAGCCCATGGTCCAGAATGACGTCACCTTAATTTTTGGATCGGCGTAAAGCTCGGCTAACGCGTTTAACTTATCTACCGGCACGCTTGATAATTCAGAAACGTATTCTGCGGTATAAGTAGAAACAAACTTGGCATACTCTTCAAAATCAATCGGTGTAGAATCACCTGCGGTTTTGCCATTGTTTTTGGCTTTCTTCTCAAGCGGATGCTCAGGACGTAAACCGTAACCAATATCGGTCTCACCTAAACGGAAGTTAGTGTGCTTGTTAACAAAATCTTTGTTAACCCTGTCCGTTTTAATGATGTAATGGGCAATAAAGTTCAGTATCGCCAAATCAGTTTGCGGAGTAAAAATCATGCCATTGTCGGCAAGATCAAAGCTGCGATGTTCGAACGTAGATAACACCGCCACTTTCACGTGTGGTGCACTTAAACGGCGGTCAGTTAAACGCGTCCATAAAATTGGATGCATTTCTGCCATATTTGAGCCCCATAAGACAAAGGCATCGGCCGCTTCTAAATCATCGTAACAACCCATTGGCTCGTCGATACCGAAAGTACGCATAAAGCCACCAACTGCAGATGCCATACAATGACGTGCATTTGGATCAATATTGTTTGAACGGAAACCGGCTTTCATCAGTTTAACTGCCGCATAACCTTCTTGCACTGTCCACTGACCTGAGCCAAACATGCCAACACCTGTAGGACCTTTATCTTTTAGCGTTGCCTTGGCTTTTTCTTCCATGATATCGAAGGCTTGCTCCCAACTGATTGGGGTAAAATCGCCATTTTTATCAAACTTGCCATCGGTCATTCGCAATAATGGCGTTGTTAAACGGTCTTTACCGTACATAATTTTTGATAAAAAATAGCCTTTGATACAGTTAAGACCTTTGTTTACTGGAGAATTGATGTCGCCGTGGGTGGCAACGACTTTGCCGTCCATGGTACCTACGTTAACACTACAGCCGGTACCACAAAAACGACATGGCGCCTTGTCCCATTTTAATTTGGTTAATTCACTGCTGGTGATTAAATTAGATGCCGCAGCTGGTACTGCTACTCCTGCAACCGTAGCAGCAGCTGCTACAGCATTTGCCTTGATGAATTCTCTGCGATTCATTTTCATGGTTGTTCCTTACTCTTCGGTGATATATTGATGATATACAGGGGCTAAGGTTAATAGGCCTGCATTCGATTTTATTGAATCTATGTGGTTACCAATGATGTATTGCTGTGTGGCTTCAATGGTAAAAACAATTTTTCCAGTTGCTGAAATGGCATGGATCTCAGCGCCAGGAATAGCGTTAATTGCCGTTTTAATTTCGTCTTCAAATGTTGGGGTAATTTGCGCGACAAAACTGGCGACATGAAACTCCGTCTCGGTGTTAATTGCGGGAGTAGTTTCGCTGGTCATTAATTTAGCTCCTGGATAAGCAGTAATTCGGTGGAATCTGTTGGGCAAGTTTGAATGCATGCTCCACAGCTGTTACACGCTTGTTGGTTAATTTGTGGTTGTGCGATGGCACCGTTACTGTAACTGAAGGTAATTGCCCTGGCGTCACAAACATCCCGGCAACTTTGGCAATAGACATCGCTTTTGGCCAGACAGTTATCTTTAATGTTAAAGTGGCTCGGCCAGGCTTTGTCAGTTCTGTCAGTTTTAAATAAGGGTTCTGAGCAGCTATCAACGCATTTTCCGCAAAAGGTACATTCGCCTTTGGAAAAGTCAATTTGCGGGTAACCATCATTACCTTTAACGATAATGTTTTCTTCACAAACACTCAGACAATCGCCACATTGGCTACAGTCTTTTAAAAATTGTGATTCCGATGTGATCCACGGTAAGCGAAAGGTAGCAACTTGTCTTACCTTTCTGCCACGCAGAAAATTTCGTTTCGATCGGTTAACGCTATTGGTCATGCGTAATTAGCTTCCTGGAGGACCCATTAATATCTGTGAAATCCAGATGCTGAAGCCCAAACCGCCGACTATCATTACCGCCAGGATTGGGGCTAGAAATACGGTTAAAAATATAAAGGAAGTTTGTTCGTCTTTTTTGCTAATTTCAGGCGAGTCTTTCATTGCTTTACTCTGTAAATATTTATGCTTTGCAGAGAGTATAGTGCATATGAAAAAAAACGACTTGATCCTGATCAAAATCCTTAAAATATTTAGGGATATTACTTGTTAATTGTACAGTCAATGAGCATCACAGATAAAATTTTATTCAACTCTGTTACACTTATGAAATAAATATATTTTTTAATAGGTTAGCGTGGTTAATTTGCAAACGTTTGTCGATGGTATTTGCACCGCATTGGCTTCATCTCGCGCCCGTGGAATGTTGGTTTTTATCGGTCGTCAAGACTGGTTAAATGAGCAGCTGACAAGCCTGGCTAAATTAGATAAATTTTCATCGGCTTCGGCCTTTAGTCATCAACCCATTGTTGGCTTAAAACAGATCAATAAAAAAAATTATCGGCAACAATTAGGAACCGAACATCAAACCATTTTTTTTAGCGCAGACGATGACTTTAAAGTGGATGCCTTTGCCGCGCTCAGCGGCACAATTGTTGCCGGTGGGCTATTAATTCTCAGCTTATCTGAAGAGCAGGTTAAAAACAGCGCTTTTTGTCAGCGATTTGTTGCTTTAATTAGCGACTATGCGCAAATTTATTTGATCAAACAATCGGCACAATTGCCGCAATTTCTGAGCCTTGCTAATGACGAACCTGTTAATAACCCTGAAAATTTATTAGCATATGGTTGTAAAACTGACGAGCAAAAAACTGCAGTAGATAAAATTTTGCGCGTTGTCAGCGGTCATCGTAACCGGCCATTAGTACTTACCGCCGACCGGGGGCGAGGTAAATCAACAGCGCTGGCGTTAGCTGCCGTAGAGATATTACGGCAGGGGCAAAAGCATATCGTAATTACCGCGCCACATCCTGATGCCCTGATAATTTTCTTTAAACATCTTAAACATGCCCTACCTGAGGGAATACAACAAAGTAATACCGTTAAATTTAACCATGCCAGTTTGAGTTTCTTACCATTGGATGTATTAATTGCGCAGCAACCAAAATGTCATTTATTAATGGTAGATGAAGCCGCGGGGATCCCATTGCCTATGTTGAGAGTGCTATTAAAGCAGTATCATCGGCAAGTGTTTGTGTCGACCATACACGGTTATGAAGGAGCCGGGAGAGGCTTTAGTGGCAAGTTTGTTAATGAGTTAAAACAACTTCGTCCAGAAGGTAGCGAGTATCACATTAAGCAACCCATTCGTTGGCATGAACACGATCCTTTAGAGCAATTCACCTTTACTAGTTTACTGCTTAATGCCAGCTTACCCGCTGTGCATTACAGCCCTGAGACATCGCTGTCTTATCAAGTGCTAAGTGGCCAGGATTTACTCAATGATGAAAGCTTGCTTAACTCAGTGTTTTCATTGTTAGTAACAGCTCACTATCAAACTAAACCTAGTGATTTAAAGATGCTATTGGATAACGACCAAGTGACTCTGGTAATAATGAAACAGCAACAGCAGTTGTTAGGAATTGCCTGGTTATTGAAAGAGGGCAAAGTGGATAAGCAGTTGTCTTTTCAAGTAAAGCAATCATTGCGACGCGTTCGCGGCCATTTAATACCGCAATCGTTACTGGTCCATTGTGGCATAGAAGCAGCATTTAGCTATCAGTATTACCGGGTAGTACGAATAGCAATTCATCCAGAAATACAACAGCAAGGATTAGGCACACAATTATTGCGTTATTGCGGAGAATACGCCAAACAACAAGGCGGAGATTATATTGCTTCCAGTTTTGGCGCCAATGCTCAGTTAGTTAAATTTTGGCAAGCTAATGATTATGCTATAGCTCGCCTTGGTTTTAACAAAGATGCTGCCAGTGGCGAACATTCGGCCATGGTTCTACATCCACTTTCCACCCCTGCAGTTACGCTGCTAAAGACTATTACCAGCAGTTTTTATCAAGATTTTCCGTATTACTTATGCGACGAATATCAAAATTTAGCCTGCGAGCTGGTACTGCAAATTTTATCGATTAAGCCTTATTATCAACATTCAAATACCGCGGCTATCAATGCTGCCGATCAGCGATCGGTGAAAGACTTTGCTGCGGGTAATCGTGTGCTTTCAAGTTGTGCGCCCGCATTAGCTCGAGTGTTTTTCTCCGCCTGTAGTGACATAAAGGTGATTGAACTTGCTGAGCAGAAGGCGATAGCAATTTTTATCCGAAAAGTATTACAGAAACATAATTGGTTACAAATATGTGATGAATTAGCCATCACAGGGCAGAAAGAAGGTGTGGCACAATTAAGGCATTTTAGTAATATGTATTTATAAGTAGTAACAGTGGTGATTTGATGCAAGTAATTTCGGTACAAAATCTGGCTAAGCATTATAAAGATTTGAAAGCGGTAGACGACATTAGCTTCACGGTGAATAAAGGGCAGTGCTTTGGTCTGCTTGGACCTAATGGTGCCGGCAAAACCACAACCATAGAAATTATGGAAGGCATCATCGATGCCACATCTGGTAAAGTCGCTTACACTACCGAATCAAATAACGACGTTAGCCAATTAATCGGCATACAATTTCAAAGCACTGCCTTGCAAGACTTTCTCACGGTAAAAGAAACCTTAACGCTGTTTGCCGCGTTTTATGAAAACTCGGTTGATATTGACACCTTGGTAAAAACTTGCGATTTAACCGACTTTGTCGACCGTGATAATAGTTTACTCTCGGGAGGGCAAAAGCAACGATTATTACTGGCTTTGGCGTTAATAAATGATCCGGAAATATTGTTTTTAGATGAGCCAACCACAGGTCTAGATCCACAATCGAGACGTCGTTTCTGGCAATTAATTGAAAGCATTAAAGCCAAAAACAAAACCATTATTTTAACCACACATTATATGGACGAGGCCGAGCAACTTTGTGATGATATTGTGATCATGGACAAAGGCAAAGTAATCGCGCAAGGATCGCCCAAGCAATTGCTGAACCGTCATTTTAAACAAGTATTCATCTATTTGCCGATTGAAAATATTAGTTTAGCGCTGGCCAAGGAAAACAACTGGCAGGTACAAGACACTCATGTTGAAATAAAAACCACCAACGTTGAGCAAACGATGAAATCGTTAATCGAATTGGCCATTCCACTTACCGGATTACACATTAAATCGGCTAACTTAGACGATCTATTTTTAAAACTCACCGGTCATTCACTAGAAGGGGAGTCAGTTCATGTTTAAATTCTCCCGATTTTTTGCCGTCGTTAAAGCCAGAAACCTGGAATTCTTTCGTGATAAATCATCACTGGGCTGGAATATCTTTTTCCCGGTGTTGTTGTTGGTCATATTTTCTTTTGTGTTTTCTGGTGAAGGAAGGGCAGTTTACAAAGTAGGGGTGCTCAATAAGGCACAAACTCAGCATCCGTTTTTACGAACCAAATTCATCGATTTTGTTAATTATGTTGACCTGGACAAGGCGATGGTGAAATTGGATCAACATGAAATCGATTTAATTATTGATGGACCACAGCAGCAATATTGGGTCAATGAAGAGTCGCCAAAAAGCTATATGGTGGAGAAAATTTTTATCTATGAGGCCAATGGTTATCAACGGATGGTGACTACCGGTAAGCCCATTCGTTATCTAGACTGGGTGCTACCGGGAATTTTCGGGATGAATATGATGTTCAGTTGTTTGTTTGGCGTTGGTTATGTCATTGTTCGCTATCGGAAAAACTCAGTGTTAAAGCGCTTAAAAGCAACGCCATTATCGGCACTGGAATTTATTTCGGCACAATTGCTATCGCGTCTGTTTATCGTATTGTTTATGGTTTCTGTGGTCTATATCGGCTGTGATCTGTTCTTTGATTTCATCATGCTTGGCAGTTATCTGGACTTATTTATTATTGCCGTGGTAGGCGCGATGAGTTTGATCAGTTTGGGCTTATTGATCTCCACCCGCAGTAAAAGCCAGGAATTGGTAGGCGGCTTGTTAAATATGGCAACCTGGCCAATGATGTTACTGTCTGGGGTATGGTTTTCGTTAGAAGGCGCGCCGAAAATGGTGCAAACGGTTGCTGAAATCTTTCCGTTGACGCATTTAGTCAGTGCAGCGCGCAGCATCATCACCGAGGGGGCAACGCTAGCCGATGTGAGCTATCAATTAGTCGTGTTATTGCTTATGACTACCGTGTGCTTAGCTCTGAGTGCTAAATTATTTAGTTGGGATGGTGACCGTTAACTTATAATCTTCAGTATTAATTAGTTTTAATTGATCAACAGAACGTAATGAGTACTGATGTTTTTGCGAACTTGTTATATAACTTTTTTGAATGTGTCATTTGTGCCATTCGGAGCTATTCACTTACTTAGTAAATATGCACCGTCATCCCGCAATGTCGTTGTGCGGGAACTCATTTCGGATATAACGTGCCTTTAAACAATAGACCCACAGCACGCTCAAGGAGATCCCGCTCAAAAGCATAACGGGATGACGGCGTTTTTATCGGCTAAAGTGTAGGTCTGCAACTCATTCGAGACGGTAATAAACCGGTTTCGGGAATTGTAATATAGGGTCAGGAAATGCCCTGGAATGTATGAATTCTGCTTTTAAGCAGGCATTTGATAAAAAACCGCATCGACTTCGCCGGCAGGCGTTTGTTCCTGCTCGGTTTTGATATACTTCATGCCGATTTTCTTCATGATATTTATTGAGCCTAAATTATCAATGTCGGCAACGGCACTATAAAACTTGGCACCAGTTTGCCTGGCTAAGGCCTGTTGAATTTGCTGTGCTGCTTCGCTGGCAAAACCTTTACCCCAAGCTTCTTGCTTAAATCTCCAGCCTAATTCAATGTCATCCCAACGTGGGGTGTCGCTGAAAAAATCCATCGGCCTAACCAATACCCAACCAATATATTGCTTTGTCTCGTTGATAGTCACTTTCCACAACCCCCAACCTTTCTCTGCGTTACGATAAGCTCGCAACCGTGGTAAAAAACGTTGCTCAATATCTTGCCAGGTGCTGGGTTTGCCACCATTGATAAAGCGCATCACTTCGGAGTCTTGGTCAAGATCAAACAATAATTGCGCATCACTTTCATCCATTAAAGCAAAACTTAAACGTGCTGAGTTCGCCACTGTGATCATGTAATTTATCCTGTAATTATATGTTTAGAGGTTGCATTATTTTCAACTTCAGAAAAAATGCAACCAGCAACCAGCAACCAGCAACCAGCAACGGGCAACGGGCTTATAGTTCCTCGTTCCCAGTTCCCAGTTCCTAGTTCCTAGTTCCTTAGTCCTTACTTTTTTCTCGATACGCTTCGCCTTCAACCATCCATTGTGGTGCTGGCATGCCCTTTAAATAATGATCAAAATACTGTTTCATTTTAATGGTGTAATCTACCTTGTTTGGGTATTTTTTCAGGTGGTGTGGTTCGCCTTCGTATTGCAATAAAATGACATTTTTTTGCAGGCGGCGCATTGCCATATACATTTCTATCCCTTGCTGCCAAGGTACGGCGTCATCGATATCGCCAAATTGCATCAATAATGGCGTAGTGATGCGGTCGGAAAAAAACACTGGCGAGTTTTCAATATACAAATCACGACGCTCAAAAAGTGATGCACCAATACGACTTTGGCCTTGCTCATACTGGAATTGTCTGGCTAGACCGGTGCCTAAACGAATGCCAGAATAAGCACTGGTCATATTCGATACGGGTGCACCAGACACCGCGGCGGCAAACATGTCGGTTTCGGTAATAGAATGCAAGGTTTGGTAACCACTCCAGCTGTGGCCATGTAAGCCGATGGCAGTTGGATCGGCAACGCCCATATCAATAATCTTTTGCAAACCCGGCAAAATTGACTTGTTGGTAGAATGCCCAGGAGTGCCAACTTCAAAATGCACATCCGGCAAGAAAATGGCGTAACCGTTAGAGGTATAAAATGGGAAGTTAGGGCGATGGTTTACCTTCATCGCATTAAATTCATACATACGTTGTGAGAACCGGCGATAGTAATACACCACAACCGGGTATTTCATCCCCTCAACGTAATTTGCCGGCTTAATTAATACCCCGTGATGCTTTTCACCCATGTTTGAATTCCATTCAACCAGCTCGGGCTCACCCCAGAAAAATTCTTCTTTTTGCGGGTTTACATCGGTCAGTTTTTTGCCATTGCCAGGGTTTAAATCCGAGACCCATAAATCTGGATATTCATTAAAGTCTTCACGAGTGAATAATAGTGTGTCAGCATTTTTTGCTTTCGCAATAAATTTAAATTTCTTGTTTTCTTCAATTAATTTTACTGCTGTGGCGTTTTTTCCTTTGGCTAAATCCAGTTGATAAAAGCCGAAATTTTTGTGCTCATCGTTATAACTGGTAAGGAGCAGTTTTTCATCTTCATCGAAGTAGTCTTGCTCTTTATTCAAAGTATTGATGCGGAACTTTAATGAATTTGGACGGCCCACAGTACAAGTTAAACACTGACCATCTTTACCATCGGTTTGCAGTAACCAAATATCGAATTTATCGTATACCAATACGCCTTCATCGTCTTTTAACCAGCCGGCAATGCCGTACCCCGGTATTTTTGATGGATAATCATGATCTTCGTCGGCAAAACTTACCGGTAAACCTTTACTGATACTAAGCTTTTTGTTCTTGTTACGATCGTATACCCATATTTGTTGGTCTTGATAAAACGCAGCATATCGGCCCGACTCGCTTAATTTTACCGGGGTGTAACTGCTAAGTTTTTCCGCAACTAATGACTTCTCACCGTCGTCTAAGTCGATAATATAAATATCGCTAAAAAATCCTTCCCAGGTTCTAAGCTTTCGGTACTTTAGATCGGATGAAGCAATTACGGCATGCTCATTATTGGTCGCTTTTACTTTGATGACTTTCTTGTCGGCAAGTGGTACCAGCTTGTTATCATCGATATGGTAAACCGCGGTAAAGAAGGCTTTTTTATCTTTGCCTAACTGGTATTTTTCATTGGTTTTGATCAGTGCATCGTCACCGTGCCAAATTTGCAAGTTCCGACCTGCTCTTAGCTTATCAATGTTGTACAAATCGTCTGCGGTTTCTGGTTTAGAGTCTACTTCTTCAATTTTAGCAACCACAGGTTTAAAGCCAAAAAATAAACGCTCATCATCGCTTGAGAAACTGAGTTTGTTTACTTGCGGTACGTACCAGTTAGCCGCGTGTTTTTTTGAGACTTTAACGGTTTCAATTTTATTGTTTTTGCTTTGCCAAATTTTCACCTGATGCTGACGTTCATCGGCTTCAATGCTGAAATCGCCTTGCATAAAGCCAATTTTGTCGCCAGCATGGTTCCAGCTTAACTGCTCAAAACTTGCTAAGGCATAATTAACGATAATCTTGGCCTTATCGGTTGTCACGTTGATGGCGTGCAAACTATTGCTGTTACCATCCATCGTCGATACGCTGTAGACAAGAGTTGGCGTTTCTGGTGAAAATGAGAAATCATCCACGTTGTCAATAATTTGCTTTTCGCCTGTTTGTAAATTAACTAAGGTTAATTGTTGCTCGATACGCTTGCTATTAAATAGTTTGATCTGCTCTTCGCTGTCAGCAGTGGTATTCTCTTCGGTTTCTTCGGCTTTTTCGTTTGCGGCTTTGTCAGCTTGATCGGCTGTATCGCTGCTATCCTTTTTCTCTTCAGGATTTTTAGTGAGGTAGGCCAAAAAGGCAAAATTATCACTAAGCGCAAATTCTTCAATATTGGTATAGGTTACCCGTTTGCCACTGGCTAACTCAATCACTTCAACATTATTTTTAAGCTTTTTCTTCGCCTTTTTATCGGCCTGCTCTGTCGTTAATAATGATGGGGTGATGGTAACTGCGGCAAAGCGGCCATCAGCAGAAATAACGCCACTACTGCCAAGAGCAACCTGATAAGAATTGCCATTGCTAGTGTGAGTAATATGAAAGCTATTATCACCTCGGTCAGGTTGCGCACTGTAGGCTAACCATTTGCCGTTTTCACTTAATTGTGGTTTGACAATTTGCTTGAATTTCATGATATCTGTCACCGCAAGTGGGCGTTGTTCAGCAATAGTTGAAACAGATAAACCTAAGGTTAATGAAATGGCAAACGTGGCTTTACTGACGGTTCTAAAAAATGGAATTCTCATGATTTTTTGCTGTTACCAAGTTATAATTTGATATTGCCCATTAGTATGACTTTGTTATGATACTTAACGCAATAGTAAGTTAGTTCAGCGGTCTGATTTTATCGATAAACAGCGGTGAAATCGTAATACTATATTTTGATAATAAATCAAGGTAAGAATGCATGTTTCATCGTAAGCAATTAATTGGTAACTGGCATCGTAGTGAACACTTTGAGAATGAAAATTTCAGTGAATATGCACAACTGTTTGCCGATGGTACCTTTAAGTTTAGCTTTTACACCTACAACCTGGATGGCAGCTTAATTGAAGAAATTAGTGAGCTGGGAGACTGGGGGCTGGTGGGTGATATACACTTTACTATCACCAAAGAAGAAGTCGAAAGTCAGCAAGTATTTGCCGCCGACATGGAAGACGAAGATAATTATCAGGCCTATAAAATCATCAGATTAGACGCCAATGAGTTCAGTTATCAGCATCTGCGAAGCGGTGAATCCTTTACCCTGTCTAAGGTTGTGCCGAGCGCTAACCAAAATTAAAAAAAGCTGCTAAACTATTTATAAATAGCATTTTTTTTATTTTGTTTGCTATTTTTATTATTGATATTAATGGCTAATCACTTAGGAAAAACGATGCAAAACACCAGCAAAACGGCAAGCATAGCTAGAGATATGGCTAAATTTCCAACCGATTCTAATGGCAATATGTTGTGGCATATGGCGTTAGAAGGCGATGATTTAAATCGGCCACGAGAAATACAGTTTTCGGTAATTTTTAGCAGCCAGGAGTTGGCGCTGCAATTTGGCGAAGTATTACTGGCGAATAATCAAAAATTGTCATTTTGCCCTTATTTAGAAAACCCGGAACACCCATGGGAAATTACCGCCTATCCGGAAATGCCAGCCAGTTATGACAACATCATTGGCTATCAAATGTTGTTGGAAAACCAAGCCCGTAAATTTGATGGCATCTATGATGGCTGGTACTGCCCACCGCAAAGCCATTAGTCGTTTAATTATTGCCTAGTCCCTCCCATATTGAATTGGCTATTGACATAAGTTAATAGTCGCTACAGGTTAAAAAATCATGTCAGCAGTCGATTTTTCCAAACTGAATAAACTTACCGCCAAATCTTTTAATGAGCAAAAAGCCTTGATTAAAAAAGTGATGCAGGGGCGGGTGATAAAGTGTCCAACCTGTCAGCAAACTTTAATGTTAGTTCTGCCGGAAGAAAATAAAAAAGCAGGCGTGTTTTGCCCGAAAGGCTGCACCGATATAGAATTGGATATGAATTAGTTTTCATAACACCAAGTATACTGTCACTATGAATTATCTGGCCCATCTTTTTTTAGCGCAACCTAACAATCTGTCTTTAACCGGAAATTTAATGGGTGATTTCACTAAAGGTTTAAACTTGAAAGCGATTCCCAAGCCAATTATGCGCGGTATAGAAAACCATAGGTTTGTCGATAAATTTACCGATAATCACCCTGATGTAAGGGCGTTAAAACCTTTATTATCAGATCAACGCAGACGCTTTGCCGCAATAATCTCCGATGTCGTATTTGATCATTTTTTGGTAAATCACTGGCAACAATTCAGTGAACAATCTTTTGCTCAATTCTCGCAATACAGTTATCGTCAACTAGAACTTAGTGTGGATTTAATGCCAGAGGAAATGCGCGATATGGTGGCGCGGATGATTTCTCAAGACTGGCTTAGTTCTTATGCTGATATTGTAAATACCGGTCGAGCCATAGACTCAATTTCTAATCGCATTCGCTTTGACAATCATTTGGCTGGAGCAATTGCTGAAGTAGAACAACATTATCGGCAATATGAGCAGGTATTCTTAACATTCTTTCCGCAGCTGGTTTTGCAGGTCAAAAAGCAGAATATCGAATTGTGATAACAATCGTGGCGTTTTTTTTATATACTCGACGCCACTGTATCTATTAAAACAATAATTTTTATGAAACCATTCATTCAAAAACTCGCTTATGTTTATGCCTTTTGTTTAACGGCGCTTTTTATTGGGATTATGATCGATACCGATCCGGCGATAACTGCCATTGATCAATTTATTGCCGAACAAGTGTCTGCAAAAACCATCGATAAGCAAACTGATAACTGGAAACAAAGTTTACCTAAGCCACCACAAGTCGCTTTTGCAGAAGACAAAAGCTATCACTGGCAGCTTGTCACCAATAAAGGCCCAATTACTATTGAACTGTTGCATCAATACGCGCCGATGCATGTCTCCAGTACCATTTATTTAACCCAATTGGGTTTTTATGATGACTTATTATTTCATCGCGTGATCCCTGGGTTTATGGCACAAGGTGGCGATCCAACAGGAACCGGTAGAGGAAGCCCAGGTTATCGTTATGAAGGTGAGTTTCATCCAGATGCGAGCCATAACAAACCGGGTATGCTGTCTATGGCAAATTCTGGCCCGAATACGGATGGCTCACAATTTTTTATCACCTTCAAGCAAACTCCGTTCTTAGATGGTAAACATACCGTGTTTGGCGAGGTGACTGAAGGGTTAGACACCTTAGATGAACTGGAGTTGTTTGGCAGCCGAGGTGGTAAAACCCAAGAAGAGTTAAAGATTCTAACGGCATCTATTGTGGTTAAGTAAGTTAACCATTAATTATCAGTCGCCTTTTTATTGAGTGTTAATCGCCTACCTCTACATAAAGCTGGCGATATCAGCAAATTTTTTCTTAACTTGCGCATGATGTGGAATGGTCGCATCATCTGCCGGGTGCCCTACAACTAACAACATATAGGCTCTGTCGTTATCACCGCGTTGACAAATTTTATTTAAAAATGACATCGGCTTAGGGGTGTGAGTTAACGTCGCCAAGCCTGAACTATGCAGCGCGTTGATTAAAAAACCGGTGGCAATGCCGACAGACTCATGCACATAGTAATTGGTATTTCTATCGTCAACATCTAGGCCGCCACGTTTTTGGCTAAAAATGGCAATTAACCAGGGCGCCGTTTCTAAATATGGCTTACTCGCATCTGTGCCTAATGGTTTTAACGCATCTAGCCACTCTTCACCGGCTCTGCCATCATAAAAACCTTGCTCGTGTAATTCTGCTTGTTCTCTAATTTGTTTTTTTATATCGGCTGAGCTTATGGCGACAAAATACCAGGGTTGATGATTGGCACCGCTTGGCGCACTAGCGGCGGCTTTGATGCAGTTTTCAATAATCGCTTTATCAACATCTTTATTGCTGAACTTTCGAATTGAATGACGACGTTTGATATCGGCAACAAACTGCTCTGAACGCCTTAACATCTCTTCGCTGGGGTATTCAATATAGTCGGTTAATGGAGAGCAATCATGGTTTTGCATAGCAATGTCCCTAAATATTAATAGTGTTTATATTAAGTCGAATAAGTCTTAGCATAACGATGCTTTTGGTTATCAATCAAGTAAAAAATTTGTTAAAATCACCTTCTTTATTATCTCAAATATATTTTCTATGACTGACCAACAATCTGCCGCTAACAAGTGGAAAACTCCCTTTGTATTTTTAGTGCTCTCCAGTGTGGTGATGACCTTAAGTTTTTCGGGTTGGATGGCATTGTTGAATAATTTCACCATCGAAGCGGCAAATTTTAGCGGTAGCGAAATTGGCATGTTGCAATCTCTTCGTGAGATCCCTGGCTTTTTAGCATTTACCGCGATTTTTCTGTTACTGGTCATTAAAGAGCAAAATTTTGCCTTAGTCTCTTTGTGTCTGCTTTCCATCGGTGTTGCTATCACCGGCTTGTTTCCAACTGAATATGGGCTCTATGCGACTACCGTTTTAATGAGTATTGGCTTTCACTATTTTGAAACTGTAAATCAGTCATTAAGTCTACAGTGGTTTTCGAAAGCAGAAGCGCCGCAAAAACTAGGTAAGTTAATATCGGTGAAATCGATGGCTGCACTTGTGGTTTATGGTTTTATTTGGCTGGCGTTTAGCTATTTTAGTATGGAATTCGTTAGCGCTTATATGATTTTGGGCGGCTTGGCGTTAGCCATTACCTTGTGGCTTTGGTTGTTTATGCCCAAGTTTCCTGAAAAAGTCGTTCAGCATAAAAAAATCATTCTGCGCAAACGCTATTCACTGTATTACCTGTTAACGTTTTTAAGCGGCGCCAGAAGACAAATTTTCGTGGTATTTGCCGGCTTTATGATGGTAGAAAAATTTGGTTACTCAGTCGCTGATATTTCCATGCTCTATATGCTCAACCATCTGCTAAACATTTTCTTGGCGCCCAAAATTGGTGCCTGGATTGGTGTTATCGGCGAACGAAAAGCATTAACCTTTGAGTACATAGGCTTGATATTGGTATTTAGTGGCTACGCTTTGGTTGAAAATGCTTATATTGGTGCCGGCTTGTATATTATCGACCACATCTTTTTTGCCATGGCCATTGCCGTTAAGACCTATTTCCAAAAAATTGCCGATCCAGCCGATATTGCCTCAAATGCAGCGGTAAGCTTTAGCATTAACCACATTGCTGCCGTAGTCATTCCTGCTACCTTTGGCTTAGTGTGGTTATACAATCCGTCATTAGTATTTTTTGCTGGCGCCGGATTAGCGGCATGTTCATTAATTGCCAGCCAGTGGGTGAACACTCAGCCTGAGCAAAAGGCAGCTTCAGCGGTTTAGTACCAATTTGATCATTTTGAATGATTATCTGTTAGATATGTACGCTTTTAAGTAATTTAACGGCGTACATTGATACCAACGATAAAAAGCCCGGTTAAAGGAACTTTGTTCATTAAAACCTAACTCCGTTGAAATTCGCCCAAAAGACATTTTCCCCAGGTATAGCTTTAATCGCCTTTGCCTTTCCAAATCTAGCAAATCGGAAAAATAAACCTGATCAGCTTTTAGCTTACGTTGTAAAGTTCGTGTTGAAATGTGAAAGCTGGCTGCGGTGTTGTTAACATCACATTGTTGTAAATCAGTTTTCGCCATTAAAAATTGATTTATTTTTTCGAAAAATTTTTCTTGTTGATGTAAGTGTTCTAATTGTTGTTCTGACTCTTGTTTTAACATTCGATGAATAAGTCGGTTTTCGGTTCGAAACGGCAGCGTTAAATAATTTAAAGGGAATTGTATTCTGTCTGTTTTCGCATTGCCTGCTACCGGGCATTGAAACCAGGTGGCTAAAACCTCTTCTTGCTTAGCTGTCCATGGGTGGCTAAAACAAACTTTTATCGGCGCTAACTGCGCAGCCATTAATTGTCTAATGACAGCAACCCATGCAGTCATGTTACGCAATACAACTTGCTCATTACAGCTATGATTTGGGGTCCAGATAATTTCTGCAAATTGGTGGTTTTTACGAAATTTTGCTTCGCCTATATCCGCAACCAGAGTGTCGTAGTGAATTAAGGCTTCGATAGCCGTCGTTAAATTTTCACCCGACTCAACTAAGTAATCTAGTACCTAAACACAGTGAAGATGATCGATTGACTTCACTTAAGAGCAGGTAATTTTTCGGGAGGTATTAACAGTGAAATGCTTCGTGCTGTTCTGGGTATCTTTTGTATAAGACCCT
>MAAC01010444.1_pt1 | contig 123147 bp, 107 predicted proteins | sample 1115981 | NCBI WGS metagenome assembly MAAC01 (sample SAMN04961126, study PRJNA320927) | seawater metagenome | isolation source: sample BD02T64 sea water enriched with oil for 64 days | place: USA:Gulf of Mexico | collected 2013-07-27
CTATGTTAGAAAAACTCAGTTTTTGACCGCAGTCGCAAATAACAGTTCAAGAGAACATGTTTACTGCTGACAAGCGCCAAAGTTTAGCAGTAATAGAGCGCATCCGAACACCAGAGTTGATAGTAATCACCCGATAATTGCTCAAATAAGACAAAGCTTTAGGTAAAAATCTGAGGTTGGTGTTTTTACAGACAGTTGTGTGGGGTTAACAATCTGCGCTTTAACAGGCAGTTGTGTGGGTTCACAATCTGCGTTTTTACAGGCAGTTGTGTGGGTTAACAACCTGCGTTTTAACAGGCAGTTGTTTAAGGTTAACAATCTGCGTTTTAACAGGCAGTTGTGTGAGGTTAACAATCTGCGTTTTTACAGGCAGTTGTGTGGGGTTAACAATCTGCGTTTTTACAGGCAGTTGTTTGGGGTTAACAATCTGCCTGTTTATGTTTTTCAGAGATACCTTTTACCCAGGGATCACTGCTCGCTACAGTTACAACCACAACCTTCTTTGCCTGCAGCTTTCGCTTGTGCATCTTTCACACAACAGGCATCCGCATTATTAGTCGCGGGGCCACCGCAGCATCCAGCACTCTGATCTTGCTCTGTTTTGAGCGGACTGGTTTCGCTATTTTTTATATGACTCATGTTTACTCCAGGGAAATGATTACAAGGTTAGCCTGACTTAAATTATCTGGCTTTCACTATCAATGACGGTATCCAGAAAACAAAGATGCTAAGAGCAAAAGACCAGCTCAGATAATGACCAAAAACGACAGCACCCACCCCCTTAACAACCCCCAAATTTTTATACAGAATTAGTCCGTTTTTTGGTTGCTTCGCCAAGGTTTATAAGGCATAACAATCTTTAATTATTAATCTTAGCCACCCACTAAATTGCAGGTGATCTGTTGAAAAATCAAGCGAATGTACTGTTCATTGTTATTGATCAATTACGCGCCGATTGCATCTTTGGTGCGCTGGCTAAGCAGATAAAAACACCTAATTTAACCGCTTTGATGGAGGATGCTGTTACTTTCAAATCGCATTACAGTGTCACTAATCCCTGTGGACCATCCAGGGCAAGTTTGCTGACCGGTCAGTACGCGATGAACCACAGATCTGTTCGCAATGGCACCCCACTGTCTGCGGGCACACCCAATATAGCAACACAAATGCGTCAGCTGCATTATGAGCCTATGTTGTTTGGCTATACCGATACCAGTCTTGACCCCAGGGCCTTACATGCAAATGATCCCGCGATAAGAACTTACGAGCAAGTACTGCCAGGTTTTGTCGAGAAGCTGGAAATGCGTTTGGAGGAAAGCTATCCCTGGCGTAGCTATCTGGCCAGAAAGGGCTATCCCGCACGGGATTATTCGACTTTCTACCACCCTGAAAGCCTTGACGGATCCAGCCCTAGAATCGACGACCCTGCCTTTTATAAGGCTGAAGATAGCGACAGTGCATTTCTTACCCAGCAAACCTTAAATGAGCTCAGTGTTCGCCAGCATCAAAACTGGTTTTCCCATGTCACTTATATCCGACCACACCCGCCACTGGTCGCACCGGCGCCCTACAACAGTATGTATCGCGACACTGACCTACCGCCCCCTAACCGGCAGGAACACAAATCTAATGAAGCAGAAAGCCATCCCTTTTTACGCACCCATCTAGAAATTATTGAAGGCAGAGCGGTTGTTGATGGACTTTTTGCTCAGTGTGACAAGGACGACTTAAAGACCGTAAAAGCATTGCGCTCAGTGTATTTGGGCCTGGTCAGTGAAGTTGATCAGCAGGTGGGGCGTTTAATTGATTTGTTAAAGACCACTGGCCAATACGATTCCACCTTGATTGTGCTCACCGCTGATCACGGCGAGATGTTGGGTGATCACCATATGTGGGGGAAACAGACCATCTATGACCCGGCTGTACATGTGCCGCTAATCATTCGCGATCCCAGGCAAAAACAAGTACACGGCAGTGCAGTCACAGCTTTCACAGAATCTGTGGATATAATGCCAACTATCTTAGAGTGGGTCGATAGCAGCCAAGCTATACCGAGCTCTGTCGATGGACATTCGCTGACGGCTTTTTTACAGGGGAAAACGCCTCAGAACTGGCGCGAACATATTTTTTATGAACTGGATTTTTCCGAACCTGATACTGCGACGCTATGGCAACAACAACTTGGTCTGTCACTGCAGCAGGCGAATGTCGCAGTATTGCGTGACAGACAATACAAGCTGGTGCACTTTAACGGTAACTTGCCAGCTCTGCTCTTCGATATTCAGGCTGATCCCACTGAAATGTATAATTTGGCAGCTGACCCTAAATATCAAACAGTACTGTTACAAATGAGCCAAAAAATGCTCAATCATCGCATGAGCAATGCCAATAGCAGCTTGTCAGAGATGCGCGTGACTGCATCCGGTACTGTTAATTATACAAATGGCTAGTTACTAACAGTAGCGTTCGCAATGCCCCTCAAAGCTTGTGGGTTGTTAGTCAGAAGATACAGCTGGCAGATGCCAGCTGCGGTGAACAGGTTTAAGCCTCCTTTAATCTTCCTCTCAAGCCTCCATTAAATCACGCCATCGGTGACAGGCGACATCATGCCCCTCTTCGGTCTCCAGCTTTGGCTCTTGGGTTCGACAAATATCGACGGCAAAGCGGCAGCGGGTTTGGAACTTACAACCCGGTGGCGGATTAGTCGGTGAAGGTATTTCCCCCTCCAATTTTTCAGCTTTACCATAATCATCCGGATCCAGCGAGGGGATCGCTGATAGTAATGCTTTAGTGTAGGGATGGCGCGGGGCAGCAAACAACTGCCTGGTCGGCGCCGTTTCAACCAGCCTGCCTAAATACATCACCGCGACATAATCACAGACGTGCGCCACCACACTCAAATCGTGGGAGATAAACAAAAAGGCCAGCCCCATCTCCTTTTGAATGTCTTTCAACAAATTTAATACATCTGCCTGAATTGACACATCCAGGGCCGCGACACTTTCGTCTGCAACGACAAACTTAGGATTGGAGACCAGTGCTCTGGCGATCGAAATGCGCTGTCGCTGGCCACCGGAGAAGGCGTGTGGAAAACGTCGCAGATGTTCCAAATTAAGCCGACATTTTGCAGCAATTTCTCGCACTCTCTGATCTGTCTCCTCGCGGCTTTTAGTAATGCCCATGACCTCTAAAGGTTCAGCGATAATATCCCGCACTGTCATTCTCGGACTCAGTGCGGCATAAGGATCCTGAAATATTAGCTGCGCACGACGTCGATACTCTTGTAAGTCCTGTTTTTCGATATCGGTCAGGTCAAAATTAACTTCACCGTCGTTGTAAGTGACTTCGCCTCTAGTGATGGGCGCCGCTTTTAACAGCGCCCTGCCCAAAGTGGTTTTCCCGGAGCCACTCTCTCCCACCAAACCAAAGAAACTACCGGGGGCAATATTAATATTTACCCCTTCGACTGCCCTGACAACCGGAGGGGGGCCAAACAATTTAGTGCTGCGAAGAGGATAGTGCACGCTTAAATCTTTGGTGGCTATCAATGGAGTTTTTATTCTGTCATTCATGATACTGCCACCTTTTTATCCAGTATATTGCTCGCTTCTATTAAATGGCAAGCGACGGTGTGGCCGCTGGCTACCGAACTGAAATCAGGCACCATAGAGCGGCACTGGGCCCCTAACTCTACTGGACAGCGGGTGTGAAACACACAGCCCGGAGGCCTCTCCAGCGGTGAGGGAATATCCCCTGCCACTGCTACAAGGGGTGCATCCAGGTCATCTAGTTTTGGTAATGCCGCTATCAACCCCTGGGTATAAGGGTGACTTGGATTGCGAATCACATCCCTCACTGCCCCCTGCTCAATCAACTTACCCAAATACATCACTGCAACTTTATCGGCAGTTTGGGCGATAACCCCTAAATCGTGAGTAATGAAAATGATGCCCATACCAAATTCTTTCACCAGATCTTTCATCAGTTCAATCACTTGCAACTGGATGGTGACATCCAGGGCGGTGGTCGGTTCATCGGCAATCAATAATTTAGGTTTAGTGGAGAGCGCCATGGCGATCATAGCCCGCTGACGCATGCCACCTGAGAGCTCAAACGCATATTGTTTAAAGCGTTTATCGGCATCTGAGATTCCGACTCTGTCTAGCATTTCAATGGAATATTTTTTCGCTTTGGCTACTGAGTAGTCAGTGTGAATCAGCAATTGCTCGACCATCTGATCACCGATAGTAATAGCCGGGGCGAAGCTGGCCATAGGCTCCTGGAAGATCATTGAGATAGCACCGCCGCGCGCTACCAACATATCCTTAGAGCTTTTCAGCTGCATGATGTCAACTGACCTGTTTTCAAGGTGCAGGTTGATCTTAGTCTCTGGCGAGTAGATCGCATTGCCGGGGTTGAGCTTCATTAATGATTTAGCAGTCACTGATTTTCCCGAACCACTCTCACCTACAAGACCTAACACTTCTCCTGGGGCCACTGAAAAAGATACGTTGTCAACGGCGGTAATACGCCCCTCATCGGTATCAAACTGTAGAGTCAGGTTTTCGACTTCTAGTAGATTCTTGTTTTTATTCATTTTTTAGTGTCCCCATAAGGGTCGGCAGCATCGCGCAGACCATCGCCAACAAATACAAAGGCTAACACCAGGGCCATGAAGAATAGCACTGGTATGAAATACCACTGATAATTGAGAAGTACATCGGCACTGGTAACATTTTGCAGCATAACTCCCAGGGAGTTCACTGGGTCCTTCAAACCAAGGCCAATAAAGCTTAAAGCCGTTTCTGAGAGCACCATGTAGGGGAATGAAATAACTAAATCAACGATAATGTAACTGGTAAAACTGGGCAGTAAGTGGCGGCGAATAATGTGCCCAGGCCTGGCGCCGCACAACTGCGCCGCTAATACATACTCTTGATTGCGTTCTGTTAATAAATGCGTGCGAACCCGTCTGGCTAAGGTTGGCCAGCCTATAAGACCCAGTATTATTGAGATAAAAAAGAACCTCTCCTCGGAGCTCCAAGTATCGGGAATGAACGCAGCCAGAGCCATAAACAGCGGAATAGCCGGTACCGTTCGGATCGCATCGGTAATCATCTGCAGTATGGAATCAATCCAACCGCCGTAAAAACCTGAGACTCCGCCGATAAACAGGGCCAGGAAAAAGGCAATAAAGACACCAATAGTGCCCACCGCCAGCGATGTATTGATGGCATGTAAGGTTCGGCTAAAGATGTCTTTGCCACTAGAGTCAGTACCAAAAATGTGCACTTTCCCTTCACTGGCACCAAACAAATGTCGCTCAAAAGTAAAGCCTGGAATGACAAAGTCTAACGCCTTGCCCGGTAAATTCACCTCAAAGCGCAACACTGTATACTCCCAACCTTTAGGCAGAAAAGTAATATAGCGGCGCTTATCTTTATTGATCGTTGTTACCCAACGAAAGTTAGTTGCCAGTGAGCGACTGCGCTCCTGGGTGTAGAGGAAGGGAATTGCCGAGCAGCCGTTTTCATCACAAAATGAACCGAACTGTGGCGCACCGTTCATATACTCTTTATCACGCCCGGCTATATTGGGATCATAGGGTGAAATGAAAGGAGAAAAAATACCCGCCAAAATCAGCGTAATCAGTACATAGGCACCAAACATCGCCGAGCGGTTTTTCTTAAATCGAGTCCAAATCAACTGTCCCTGAGAGGCGGTAAAATAATCTTCTTTGGTTTTTGCATCCAGATCTGCAGCAATGGGCTGAGATCCGACGTCTACGCTGTCAATAGCCATATTCTCTACCCTAAAATGCTACGTCTGACTCTTGGATCGGTCAGCGCTAAAATGATGTCGGTGATGAAATTGAGCGCAACAATACTGGCGGTCAACAAAAATATAATTGCTCCGGCCAGTTGCTGGTCGTTAGATCTGGCCAATGCATCAATCAGCAGTGCCCCGGCATCTGTCAAGGTTAAAATCAAAGCAACAATCGGCAATTCATTAAAAATTCGATTTAAGTCAAAACCCAGAGAATTGATGATTGGCCCCAATGCATGTCGTGCAGGGTAGCGCCATAATAGCTGCCTGCCTCTCACACCCCTTGCCTCAGCGGCGGTTACATAAAGTTTTCCTACTTCATCAGACATCAGCGCACGCACAGTTTGCAAGGCAAATGCGGTTGCAGACCAGCCGAGGATAAAGACAGGTAACCAGGCCCTTGATAAGAAATCAGCCACCCTTTCAGTACTCCAGGGGGCATCTCTGAATTCAGCACTAAATAAGCCGGTCAGTGAATCACCGAACATTATGGTTGAAAATAACATGATGATCAGCGCCAACAGGAAGTTAGGCATGGCAAGCCCTAAATAACTGGTGAAGCGGATGCCGTTGTTTAACGCTTTGCTTTTAGAAACCACCGACAATATGCCGGCTGGTACAGCAATTAAATATGCGAGTAACAGTGAAGCCAGACAAATACCTAAGGATATATAAAATTTCTCGCCGAGCAGGTCGGCAATGTTTAATCTCAAAATACAGCTGTTGCCGAAGTCCCCGACAAAGGCATTGCCAATCCAGGCAACCCAGCGGGTCAGATAAGGTTGATCCAAGCCCAGACGGATTCGTTCCGCCTCAATATCGGCAACGGAAATTCCGCTACCTTGAGTATTTTTAAACGCCAAATAGCGTTCTGCACAGTCACCTGGCACAAGCTCCATTAACGAGAAAACAATAAATGAGACCAATATCAAAGTGAACATGGCCAGAAACGCGCGGGTAAATGTGAAGCGTGCAAATTGCAGCATAGGCCTTAGTAGCCTCCACCTAATTATTTCTCACACAACTGTGCTGTGAAATCTGAGAAATGTTGGGTTAGTAAGCACGGCTGCTAATGCAGCCCTGCTTGAGGGCAATGCTGCAGGTATTTAACAATACCCGCAGTTGCTAACTTTATTAATTTTTATACCTTACTCTTCCAGGAACCACTGAGTGGCCCGGTATGGGTAAGTTCTATAATACTCATAGGAGTGAGTTTTGAAGTCTGTGAAGTTCTTCAATGCATTGCGGTGGTAAATAGGAGCCGGCGCTTGAACTACGCCGATAAACAACAAGTTCTCTACCATGTTTTGCACCAGTTTAGAGCCTAATGCATCAGATGCTGCAGTACCTGCGGACTCAGACTGGAATGCGTTCACATCACTGATCAACTCTTTGACATAGGCTGGTGGTTCAACACCACTGCTGCCATTTGAGTCAACCCACTCTGCCCACAACATGCCGACACGACCACCAAAGTAGTTCTCAAAAGGTGGCACCCACAACTCATTGTTACCTAGCACTATCGCAATAGGCTGGCTCTTACGCCAAACCACTACATCCAACTGGTTAGACGACTGCGCCGAGCGATACTCATCCGGGGTCACTTCTTTGACGGTGGTTTTAACGCCCACACTAGACCAATGTTGAGCCACTAGCTCGACCATTTGTCCTGCTACACCTTGAGTTGAATACTGGATATTAAGCACTAACTTTTCACCGTTAGGTAATTCACGGTACTTATCACCGTCAATATCTTTCATACCTATTTGATCTAACAGCGCATTGGCAGCTTTTACATCGTATTCAGTCTTGTACTTAGACCACTTGGCATCGACAAAACTGGGTGCCGGAGAAAAACCTATGTACTGAGCGGGATTACCCATACCAAAAAATGCAACTTCGTTGACTTCATCGCGGTTAATTGCCACTGACATCGCCTGGCGGAATCGTAAATCACCAAAGACTTTACGTTTCTCAGGATTCTCTGAAGTCACGTTGAAACCAAAGGACGACAAAGTAATTTCCGGGCGAAGATCAATACTGTAGTCCCCTTTCTCCCGGCCATCGAGCAACTGTGGCACTGAAGGTAATTGTAGAGACTGAGACTTGTAGTCAACTTCTGAGTTGACTAACTTTAATAGCCGAACTTCGTTCTCGTTGATGTAGATTTCATCTTGCTCGCTGATGTACGGAAGCTGCTTACCTGCAGTATCAACCATGTGGAAATATGGGTTGGCAACCAGGTGGCGACCTTCAGTAGAATCCGCAACAGTAATATGTGACTCCAGTGTAGGAACCACATCAGCAGGCAACTTTGCCACTTTTTGCGGGCTGTTTAGCAAAGGTGAAGGGGTATCTGTCCAATCGGAGTTGCCAAAATAGGCAGAGAGGACTGCCAGCCCATTTTCAAAGCCAGCCGCTTGTGCCATTTTGTCTGCATCTGCGTTTAGCTCTGGATCCCATTTACCCAGGAAGTGCTTAGGCTGAAATCCCTGTGCAAAACTGGTAGCAAAGTGCGCCAGTAGTCCAGGCTTTGGCGATGGCAAATTGAAAATAACTGTTTGCGCATCGGGTGTGTCTACTGTCATCGGCTTGCCAGCAACCAACACATAATCTTTTGGCTTGGCAATTACATTGCTGTTTAATGCCAGATTGTCATACCAATACTTTACATCGGCGGATGAGAAAGGCGCACCGTCTGACCACTTGTGGCCTTTACGAAGTTTGAAGGTCAACTGGGTGAAGTCATCATTCCAGCTCCAACTCTTAGCGATGTTTGGCACTATTGTCTGCAAATCATCTGAATAACGCACTAAGTTTACATGACGCACTGACAAGAAATCTGAGGTGCCCGCTTCTGTGGCATTGGACAATACATCCAAGGTGCCGCCGTACTTACCGATGGCACTGTAGGGAGCGACTACCAGAGGCTCTTGAGGGATACGCTGTGCCAGAGAAGGCAGCGCCGGGTTGCCGCGAATACGGCCGTTTAAAGCTTCGGCCGCTGGGTTACCTGAGAATGTCAAAGTACAGTTTGCAGCACTTTGAAATTCAGCTAATTCATATTGTTGTGGATAAGCACCTGCGGGTACGCCCATTGCATTGTCTACAGTCACCTGTGGACATGCAGCAAACACTGAAGTGCTTAACGCCGCTAAAGCAATACTGGGAATAATTATTCTTTTCATTGTTTTTCCTCTCGGTTACCTTTTCATTAAAATCTCAAACACATCTTTATTGAGTATCGCTACTGAATAAAAACTGGCTTGTTCTTTTTACCTATCATCTACCCAGAGCGTGGTTGTTAGGCCCACGCGCTCTGTAAAACTCTAGCTAAAACCTTTAATTTCTGGTGGCATTAACCTTAAAAACCTTAATCTAGCTATCTATCTGGCCCAGTTTTACTGGACGTTATTATCTTTTTCCAGATGCGATTCGTAGATATTGGCCACTAAAATAAACCCCGTCATTCCGATTTACTCCGGGTGTATCCACAGTAAAAGCGGGTTAGCTTTTCCTGTGCAGTTGACCGGAACAGCCGCTGGCAAATGTCTTACTGCGCAGCTGTTGTTTAACTTCTAATCTATAGTTAAGTTCCCCTTTGATCAATACCTTGATTGATACTATCTGGTTACACTTGCGTTTGTCCTTTTATAAAATCTTTCACTTGTCACCCAAGGCCGTCACTTTGCCATATGCAACACTTCAACCAGATGGACAATTCCTATTGGTCCAGTAGACTTTGTTCGATGTTCACCTATAAAAAAATAGACATTATTACTTCTGAAACCTCTGGGTGGCATTTAAAATATCTTCCAACTCAGTCATTCTCTGGCTGGTTTCGTCCCACAATTCGTTCTCAACCGCGGCAATGAGCGCTTCGACAAAAAACAGCGTTACAACTGCTGAGTCCCAACCGGAAGGCACTTCTATCCTGACATTGATTGAATAGTTGGCCAGTGATGAAATAGGAGACATCCACTGATCGGTTAACAATACAATCTGCACACCGCGGCTGGCGGCCAATTCGGCAAATTTATACAAATCGGTCTCATAGCGGCGCACATCAAAAATAACTAAAAGGTCGCCACTTTTCATATTCAACAACTGATGTGGCCACAAACTGCTAGAAGATGGCAACATATGTACGTCAGTACGCACAACTTGCAAGTGAGTAAATAAGTAGTCGGCAATACTGTGGGTAATACGCCCGCCGGCGATAAACAAACTATTATCTTTAGCGGCAATCAAATGCGCTATTTCATCAAATACCTTAGGGTCAATCTGGCTCAGAGATTGGCTCAAATTATTCATTGTGGCGGTGGCGAAACGGTTGATTACATGCTCTTCAGGTGCTTCTGAGCTCCAGCGTTCATGTTTGACGATAGGATTAGATAAAGTTGCCTGCAACTCTTCGCGCAGTACATTCTGAAACTTTGGGAAACCACTGTGGCCAATTTTTTTAATCATCCGTAAAACTGTCGGTGTTGAAACATCACCATTTTTTGCAAACTCAGTAATACTGACTAAACCGGCAACAGGGTAATTAGCGATTAAAGCATCGGCAAGCTTGCGTTCGGAACGGGTAAAATCGGTATAGTTTGACCTAATTAATTCAACTATGGTGCCACGGGAATCTGCTGTCATTGATTACTTCCGATAGATTATAAATTATTATTTTATCTTCCAATCAATCTAGTTAACAGTGTATCCGTCAATAATGACAGACCATCTGTAGTCACCAATTTAACTGCTGGTTATTTTTTACTCTAAATTACTACAAACAGCATTACTTTGTAAAGATATTGACCTATTAAATACTTTGTGTAAATATTCCGACAGTTTTCATAAATACAATAACAATACACAACGTCTTTTTGAGCTGGCTTTTGCGCAATTCTCACATCTACAGTTAAGCCTGTTTCTCACTACCTGCAGGATTTTTCTGCTGTACATGCAGGTGAAATGTTGGACTTAGTTATTGTCTGCTGTAGGCGGCTCGAATAGGCAATCTTCAGTGACGGGGCTGCATTTAGACCCCTAATATTATTCGCATATCTGAATTTAAAGGAGCTTCAGTGCCAGATATAAATAATAGCAAGGTTGCTAAAGTAATTAATGAACATGGTGATTCCAATTTTTTTATTATCTGTGAACACGCCAGTAAACACATCCCCGATGGCTATAAAAACCTGGGATTAACTAGCGAGCAGATTGAGCAACACATAGGTTGGGATATAGGTGCTGAGCAACTGGCCAGGTATTTAGCTGAAATATTAAACGCACCGCTAGTGCTGCAAACACAGTCCAGGCTACTTTACGATTGTAATAGGCCGCCAAGCGCTGAGAGCTCTATAGTGCAAGTGAGTGACAATACTGAAATTCCTGGCAACTTAAACCTCAGTGACGCTGAAAAAAAGGCCCGAGCCGATGAAATTTATTACCCTTTTCATCGTAGGGTGTCGCAGTTATTGGATAAACGCGCAGAAAAGACCCGTAACATTATTGTCACTATTCACAGCTTTAATCCTATTTTAAAAGGAGTGCGGCGACAATTAGATATCGGGTTTATCAACGCCGAAGACCCCAGTTGGGCCGAGAAGTTAGTCGCCTCAGGGCAGCAATATACAGAGTTAAGTATTAAACAAAATCAGCCTTATAGCGCAGCTGATGGTGTCACTCACACTTTAGAACTACATGGCAGCGCCCGACATTTAGAAAATGTCATGATAGAGGTGAACAACAGCTTGATCAGCGATGCTGCCGGTCAACGTAAATTTGCAAATATCCTAGCAGGTTTATTACGGGAGAACCTTTGATAGTAACTTAGTATTTGTAGCAAGAGAGCTACATATTAGAAAAGTTATCGAGTACTTATATTATGGTTCAATGAGTGGTTTAAAAACTCAACCCTTGATATATCAATGTCGAATGCTGACATACAGATTAATACCGGCTTGCGAAAAACTGGTCGGCTTGCATGACAACTGACAGCGCATTACCATACGGAAGATCGAATGCCCGTTTGGGCGCTTATTTTCAATCTAAAAGTGTGGATTAATGACCAAACATTAATAAGTAAGTGCAATAAACTTATTCTATTAGACCTTCCCGGATGGGAAAGCAGTACAGTGCCAATGTTCAATAAGAAAACAATTACAATAAATGATAAGGGACAGTTTTAATGCATAAATACCTCAACAGCTATGTGCGAGTAGTAGATCGGGTTTCGGACTATGTCGGCATAGTCGCGATGTATCTCATCTTCCTCATGGTGGGGATTTTACTGGTGGATGCCGTTACCCGTAACGTGCTGGAAATCCCCCTACACTGGGGAATTGAAGCCGCTCAATTTACCTTAGCAGCCTATTATTTTATGGGCGGAGCTATGACCATCAAGAATGACGACCATGTGCGAATGGACTTGTTTTATGGCGAGTTTACTCCACGGAAGAAAGATTGGATGGACCTGGCCACAATTGGATGTCTGCTGTTTTATTTGGTGGTGATGTTAATTGGATCTATTTCCAGTTTGCAATACGCCATTGAAACCAATGAAACCCGTTTCTCTATGTGGAACCCCTCGATGATACCCATCAAAATCTTAATGGTTTGCTGCTGTGTATTAATGATTTTACAAACGATATCTATGATTATTAAACACATCACAGGTCTGCGTGGAAAGGAAAAAGTAGTATGAGTTATGAAATGATCGCGATCCTGATGTTCTCATCAATGATGGTATTACTAATCTCAGGGCAACGGGTTTTTGCCGCTATTGGTTTTGTCGCAGCGGGCTCAGCTTTACTGCTCTATGGTCAAGGCGGAATTGAGATGCCGTTTAGCCAAACCTTTAAATTGTTTAACTGGTTTCCGATGCTGACCTTGCCACTGTTTATTTACATGGGCTATGTGTTGTCTGAATCGGGAATCGCCGAAGATTTATACCGAATGTTACATGTCTGGTTTGGCAGAAGGCGCGGTGGTTTAGCCATTGGCACTATCGCAATGATGGTAATAATTTCGGCGATGAACGGCCTATCAGTGGCGGGAATGGCCATTGGCGCGACTATCGCTCTGCCTGAAATGTTGCGCAGGGGCTATGACAAAGTATTGATCACCGGGGTAGTACAAGGAGGATCATCCCTTGGAATTCTGGTGCCACCGAGTGTGGTAATGGTGCTTTATGGCATGATCGCCAGACAGCCGGTAAGTCAACTCTGGTTAGCGGGAGTAGTACCTGCGTTGCTGATGGCTACAATGTTTGTCATCTACATTGTCGTTCGCTGCCGTTTAAACCCCGAATTAGCACCCACTGTTTCAGATGAAGAGCTGAATATGCCAATGTCTGAAAAATTGGCGTTATTGCGTGCAGGTATTATTCCGTTTTTCATTTTCTTTACCATGACCGGATTGTTTGTCATGGGCTACACCAGCTTAGTGGAAAGTGCTGCAGTCGGGGCGACATCAGCTACTTTGGCCGCGGCCTTTAAACGCCGAATAAATCTTAAAATGCTACACGAAACGGCTCGAAAGACACTGGCTATCTCCTGCATGTTCCTGTGGTTAATTCTGGCAGCTCTGGCCTTTGGGGCGGTGTTTGACGGATTGGGAGCCGTGCGTGCCATAGAGTCGCTGTTTATTACCAACTGGGATCTAAGCCCATGGGAAGTCATTATCATGATGCAGATCAGCTTCATCATCATGGGTATGTTTCTCGATGATACGGCTATGTTGGTGATTGTTGCGCCACTCTATATCCCACTGGTAAAAATACTGGGCTTCGATTTGGTATGGTTTGGTGTGCTTTACACTATGACCTGTCAGATCGCTTATATTACTCCGCCTTTTGGCTACAACCTATTTTTGATGAGGGCCCTGGCCCCCAAAGAAATTGGGCTGGCCGATATATATAGATCGATCTGGCCTTTTGTCGCAATGATTGCGCTGACAATTGCGTTGGTAATGATCTTCCCGCAGCTAGCACTTTGGCTGCCGCAAACGTTTCGTGGCTATTGATTGAACACGAATTGAAACTGGTCAAAATGACCACTCACATTTCCAACAATAATAGAGAGTACATACTATGACTGACGATACAAAGCCAAAAAGTCCATCAGAGAAAATACTTGCTGATCGACGTAAATTTATGCAGCGTGGTGCTATCGGCGCAGCCGCGGCAGCTGGGTCGATTATTGCGGCACCTGCCATTGCCAAAACCCCCAAAATAAAGTGGCGAATGCAAACTTATTCCGGGGCGCCTCTGGGTGCGCATGTTATTAAACCGCAAATAGAAGCGTTTAACAGAGCAGCCCATGGCGAAATGGAAATTGAATTGTATTACGCCGATCAGTTAGTTCCAACGTCTGAACTGTTCCGCTCAATGCAAAACGGCACTATCGATGCTGTTCAATCAGATGATGCGACTATGGCATCGCCAGTTGATATCTCAGTGTTTGGCGGTTACTTCCCGTTTAGCTCTCGCTACTCTCTGGATATCCCTGCACTTTTCTCTTACTACGGACTCAATGAAATTTGGGACGAGGCCTATAGTGAAGTCAGAAATGTTAAATGGTTATCAGCAGGTGCCTGGGATCCATTGCACATATTCACTAAAGAACCGATTCGCTCACTGGCAGACTTGAAAGGAAAGCGCGTATTTGGTGTGCCTACTGCTGGTAAATTCTTATCTCAGTACGGGCTTATTCCCGTGACTGTACCTTGGGATGATGTAGAAGTTGCCCTGCAAACCGGCGAGTTAGATGGCGTTGCATGGTGCGGCTTTACTGAGGCCTATGAAGTAGGCTGGGCAGATATCTGTAAATATGCATTGAGCAATTCTATTACCGGTGCCTGGTGTGGCTCATACTTTGCCAACCAACAGAGCTGGGATAAAGTACCGCCACATCTTCAAGAGTTGTTCATGGCAACTGTAGACCAATCACACTACTACCGTAACGTGTGGTACTGGGGTGGTGAAGCTAAGCTACGTGTTGAAGGCGAAAAGCTTGAATTAACCTCAATTCCGGATAACGAGTGGCAAAAAGTACTTGCCGACTCGGCTGTTTACTGGGATAAAATTGGTAAAACCAGCCCACGGGCTGGCAAAGTAGTACAAGCTTACAAAGATTACGCGGCGGTGATGGAGAAAGCAGGTTACCCGTATCGCTAGAATCTAAAGGTCCACTACCAGGGCTTAATACCTAAGCCCTGGCTTTTCCTCGCTTCTTTGTGTTTTTTGTTTAGCTACCACAGTGATTTTGTAAGATTATATAAATGACTTCTTTTCTCAACCCGATCTACCAGGCTAGTAGCGGAAGAATAAATACCTTGTCCCCTAAACTCTGATTTAGGCAAGCGTGCCACAACGCTTCATCTCAGCCATTGATTTTCTTTTTTTCGTTATTCCAAGATAAATAAGACACTGTCACCTATCACTCGTCTGCTTTCCAGCCGCTTACCTTAAATAGACAATCGTTCCCCTACAATGATTCGATCCAGCTGTTATGATTTATTATTTGTACTCATTCACACTGTAGTCTTCAAACAGATAACAATCACTATTTTTAACTTCCACCAGATGGGAGACAAGGTTCTTTTCGCGAGTCCAATAGTGGAGTTGATAGGCTGGTTTTTCCAGTAAAAATTTAGAGGGTTGCTCTAAAGTAAGATCCAACAGAAGTCGCATCCCAATACTGGGTGCAGTACTCACTATGGTTCCCTGCCAACGAGCAAAAGTGGGCAGATGAACATGACCGCAAAGAATACCCTCGATGTTATTATATTTATTAACAACATTTCCAAGTTTCTCTTCTCCATTGAAGCCATCAATATCAGTCTCAATCACGCCTAATTTTAAAGGTGGGTGATGCATAAAAATAATCGTTGGCTTTTCTTTATTTTCCGACAAGCGCTGATCCAACCAGTTTGCTCTATGATCACAGATCTCTCCTCCAGGTTTACCTGGAGCAGTGCTGTCCATTGCTAAAAGCCTAATTTCAAATTCATCTATAACGTAATTTACAAAGCTTTGCTCTTCTGGTCCCGTGATGAAAGAGCAAGCTCTCTGACTAAAAGTAGACAACAACCTTGAGCGATCATCATGGTTACCGGGGATAACATAGTAGGGAATAATGAGATCATCTAACAACTCTCTGGCATGTTGAAACTCATCTTGCAAACCTGTATCGGTAATATCACCTGTGACCAGGACCAGATCTGGTTTGGGGGACAGTTGATTGATATGCTCGACACAGAGGCGCAGATTTTCGCCCATAGGGGCGATACCATAAGTTTTTTTACCCACGCCTACGATATGCAAATCGCTTATTTGAGCGATCAACATATCATGTTCTCTTTAGTATCCAAGCTTTTCATGATAGCTTCTTTTTTCGGCCGACAAAAAAATTAATACAGGCTAACACACTGATAATAATAACGATCATAAATGAAACCGCATTTAAAACGGGTGTTGAACTAAATCGAATCCGTGAATACAAGTCTATAGGCAAGGTAGGATCTGAACCTATCAGAAAGATTGTGGTGTTTATGTTCGAAAAACTTAATATAAACGCCACCACAAAGGCCCCTATTATTGCAGGGCGCAAAAAGGGAATAGTCACATACAATATAGCTTCTAAACGCGTCGCTTTTAAGCTCAAAGCCGCTTCTTCCAATGTCCTGTCAAATTTTTTCAAGCGCGCTGAAACCAATAACATGACATAGGTGGCCCCAAAGGAAAACTGACCCAGTATAACAAGCCAATAGCTAGGTCTAAACAGCTCAATGTCCACGCCAAATGTATCTTCGATGTGGTTTCCAGCAGAAGTGCTGGTCAGCAAAATAGATATCCCCAAAATAACACCGGGAATAACTAATGGTGTCAACGCCAGAAAATATAACAATCCTTTGAATCTGAACTCCTCTTCTTCAAAGAGTAATGCGGCGAAAGTCCCAACCAGTGTAGACATTGCAGCAACGATAAGACCGGTACTGATACTGACATAAATACTCGTTATTAACCCATCATCAGCAAAAAGCCCCTCTCTCTCATCGGTAGCAGAAAAAAACCAGTCTAATGTAAACCCGTTCCAGGGGAGTGAAATGAAATCAGAATCATTAAACGCCAAGACAGAGATAGCGACTAAGGGCATAACCAAAAATGTAAAAAACAGGAAAACATAAATATTATAGCCTAACCTGTATAAGGGCGAACTCGGAAGCGAGCGAATCATGATCCCACCTTTTCTAGTTTTTGACCGGATAATTTAAGCGCAACCCAGATAATGCCTGAAGATAACATTAACAGTAAGAACCCGAATGCAGCCCCTTCGTTCCAGTTAAATGTTGAGAGAAATTCGTTATAAATCTGCTCTGTAAACCACAGCGAGCTTTTACCACCCAATAAGTTTGGCGCCAGATAATCTCCAATGACCAGCATGAAGACAATAATCGCGCCCGAGATAATGCCCGGCATTGAATAGGGGATGATTATTTTTGTGAAAATAGTCCACTTTGATGCACCGAGATCACACGCGGCCTCAATCAGAGAATCATCCATACTTTCTAAGGTAGACATTACAGGAATCACCATAAACAACATCGACATGTAAAGCAGTCCAATGATCATACTGAAATTGGTATACAACATATTTATAGGATCATTTATGACGCCTGCAGTTATCAGGAAATGATTAATTATTCCGTGATCACCAAGCAGTACCATCCAACCGTAAACCGTCACTAGCTCACCCACCCACAGTGGTATTAATAATAGCAATATCAAAAAGCTGGCGTTCTTCTTTGACGTTACTTTGGTCAAAAAAAACGCAATAGGGAATGTGGTAATAAAAGCCAATAGGGTGACACCAATGGCATACGTTGCCGTTTTTACAAATGTCAGCCAATAGATTTTTTGGGTAAAGAACTCAATATAATTACCGAGTGAAAAAACCATCTCGCCCAGATCGTCCTCAACCAAAAAAGAACTGATAAACAGTTCCGCATGGGGTATGACAATCAAGGTTATGAGCCAGATTAAAACCGGGATTATTAATAGGTAAAAGGTAACATTAAAACCATTTTTCTTATTCATGCAGGTCGCCTCCCTAGAAACATTTTAAATCTTCCTGGTGAATGCCGACTCTCAATGTATTTCCCTCTTCAATGCCATCAAATTGAGCATTTTGCGGAAGTGATATCAGTAACTCTTCACTACTACCATTAACCAGTGTTGAAAGTTTGGTATTTGATCCGTCAAAAAGAATGGTCTTTATTGTCACTTCGAACTTATCAATGCCATTAACATTATCGGCTGGATTGAGAATCAAAGCCTCGGGGCGGATATAGAGTGACTCAGGTGTAATATTTAAATTGGACCTTTTCAGTTGCCAACCACCCTTAGTAATAATTAAATCACCCTCTTTTGACTGCAAATCAAAGCGATTAGTATCACCTACGAACCCGGCTACAAATGCTGTTCGGGGGTTCTTGTATAAGTTACGCGGTGTATCTATCTGCTCAAACTGACCTTCATGCATAACCGCTACTTTGTCACTCATCACCAATGCCTCTGACTGATCATGAGTGATGTATACAAATGTGGTGCCAATTTCCTTTTGCAGAAGTTTGAGTTCCACTTTCATGTGTTCTCTAAGCTTTCTATCTAATGCACCCAATGGCTCATCGAGCAAAAGTATTGATGGGTTCATGACTAATGATCGAGCGATAGCCACTCTCTGCCTTTGACCACCTGATAGATCGGTCACTTTTTTATTATCATAACCATTCAGCCCGACACGTTCTAACATTTCGTTAACTTTAAAGTTTATGTCTGCCTTTTTTAGCTTTTGCCTTTTCAACCCAAACGCAACATTTTCCCTAACATTCATCATTGGAAAGAGTGCCAGATTTTGAAAGACAATATTGACAGGGCGTTTTTCGGGTGGGATACCTTTCATTGATTGGCCACGTATAATAACGTCACCCTCAGATTCTTGTTGAAAACCTGCAATAATGCGTAAAAGGGTTGTTTTACCGCTACCGGATGAACCAAGAATCGAAAAAAAACCACCTTCTTCAACAGAAAAATCAACATTTTTAACCGCTGCAAAATCATCAAATTGTTTTGAAAGGTTTTTTATTTCTAATATGTTGTTCATTTAAACTCCATGCCGTTTCATGAAAATGCCCCAAATGAAAACCTTAAGTAGATAACGTTCCAGTTTGGGGCAACAGTTTTAGTTCAGTATTTAGTTGGCTGCTTTAATCCTGTCTAAAGCCTTAGCTTCAATAGATTCGAATCCGTCTGGCACAGGAGGATGCCATTTGATGTTATCAATATCAGCTTTTGTGAAAGATCTTTCGAAATCGGCCTTAATAGATGCATCTAAGAATTGAGCTGCATCTTTAGATGCTGTCCCATACTTCTCACTGTTAGTGATCATTGCGGCATATTTAGGCTTTGAAACGAAGTTAATCCACTTATAGGCGGCGCTAACATTTTTTGCCTTTGCCGGGATAGCGAAAGTATCTATCCAACCTAAAGCACCACTTTTTGGCGCGACAAAATCAATATCAGAATTGATTTTATGCAGAGACCAGCCCTTAGCATCCCAACCAGAAATCACGTTTGCGTCACCACTTTTAATGATTTCAACTTGGGTATCGCCACTTGTCCAGTAGTTTTTAACTAGCCCTTTTGAAGCAATGAGCTTCGCTTCAACTTTATCCATCAGCGCTTTGTATGCCTTCTTGTCACCGTAAAGAGCAAATGGATCTTCACCCATCCCAAAAGCGGCGCCAATTAAAATAGGTCTTTTTAGTCTGTAAGAAATTTTCCCAGCATATTCAGGATTCCACAGATCAGACCAATCGTTTGCACCGGGTGATTCTTTTTTATTAATGATAAGACCCGTTGTCCCATAAACATGTGGAACACCGAAGGACTCGCCATTAACTTTTGTGTTCTTTTTAACGGCAACAACCATCGAGCCAATCAACAAACCTGTATCAACTTTACTATAATCAATAGCTTGATAAATTTTATATTTCTCTTGAACGGAAGTGATTCTATCTTGGCTAGGCTGTGCTAAATCAAATCCCGCTCCTCTTGTAGCACGAAGTTTTGCGACCATTTCCTCATTATTACTATAAGTTACTTGAACTTTGATACCTGTTTCTTTTTCGAACGCAGAAACAATTGGTTTGAGCGCATAACCCTTCCAGGTTATGATTTTAAGCGTCTCTTTTGCCATCGCTCCTGATGATAATGTAAGTACCACAGTACCTAGTATAATTTTTTTCAGGGACATATTAGTTTACTCTTCCGTTAAATTAAAAATAAATGTAGCTCCAATAATCAAAAGGGATTAAGTCCTGGAACCACTTATGAATAATCACCTATCAAGTCAATTTGCATAAATCCCATAATATTATAACTCCCATATGGGCATTCAAATAGACCGAACACAACAATATATCTTTAATTACGAAGAATCAACGCTAAAACCCACAAATAGATGACCGAACAGCTAATATATATTGTATGCTTCTCTAAGCGATATACTATCCTCCCCGATTTGGTTCATAACGGTCTAATAAAACAATGAATATGTTGGAAACCACCAGGCTAACAGGATTGGTTGTCATTGAAGTAATGTCCGTAAGCTGGGAGGTTATTTGGCGAACAAAATTTAAACAAAGAACACGAACTACTCTGTACCTTATGCACTGTGGTTTATGCTTTCCAAAAAGGGGAACGATCAACTCCTTTGGCATAACGCTTGAGAAGAACCGCTATTCAATAGCGCCTTCTTATCCGCAACTTGGCCACTGAGTTAAAAACCGGAAACATTGGGGGCTTACCCGCTACTCCCCTAATTCCGTTCAAGGAATGTGAAGGAACAGCATTAGGTTTTTCAGGTTTAGATTTCATGGGTAGGCAACTTGATACTCGTAAAGAGTTTATCTGGCCAGGGTGAGAAAATTATCCACCTTTGTACATTTGAAGCTGTTCTGCACTTTGACTTGTTTCTTTCCTCGCCACCACATAAACAGGGAGAAGCACGAAAACATCACAGTCAGCTAAGTCTGTCGAGCTTAGTTCAAGTGCACTATTCCCTAAGGTAGATGATCGGGCTAGTGAGACTGCGGAACAAGCAATTAAAATCTCTATTTTCTCTGCTCACAATAAAGTGCACAGATGCGCGAAAGGTAATGCGGTGATATGACGAGCCTTTTTAAGTTACCTGACACAGTAGATGATCGCTTAATACCCGGTTTACTGGAGTTGTTAACATCCCAGATAACCAACGGAAAATCAAAGTACTTGCTGATTCATCGGAAATCTGGGATGGAATCGCTAAAACTTGCCCGCGCCAGCTTACAAAGATTACGCGGCGGTGATGGAGAAAGCAGGTTACCCGTATCGCTAGAATCTAAAGGTCCACTACCAGGGCTTAATACCTAAGCCCTGGATTTTCTTCACTTCTTTGTGTTTTTGGTTTAGCTATCTAATTGATATTATTACTAATGTTAAACAACATTTTTTCAATCAGATCTTCCGTAATTGAATTCTAGGCAACTACAACTAACTCTACATGATTTTTTTCTAATTCAATGACGAATTCATTATTGGGACTTTCGTCAGTTATCAATCTGGATATTTTTGATAAATCACAAACCGTACACAGGGCCTTGCGTCCAATTTTTGTATGATCAGCCAATATAGTCACACTCCTTGAGTTTTCAATCATCGCTTGTGCAACACTTGCTTCATCCATATTGTAATCCATGCAACCATCAATAATATCGATTGCACCGACTGTGATAAAAGCATGATCACAGTGAAACTTATTAATTACTTCTAAAGCTACATTGCCTATCACTTCTGATGCCTGGTCGCAGTACTGGCCACCGACCAAATAAATAGAGTGGTCTGATCCAGCGCCGACATCAAGAGCCAGCCTCAGCGAGTTTGTAACAATTGTCAGTCCACTCGTCTTACAGAGCCCATCACATAGTGCATATGTCGTTGAGCCCGTATCAATGAAAACGCTGTCACCCGGATTGACTAACGTAGCAGCGTAGTCAGCAATCCTTTTCTTTTCATCGCTACTTTCTTTGTAGCGGCTGGAAATTGGGCTCTCTATAGCGGTTTGGATAGCAGCCGCGCCACCGTGTACTTTTCTTAACAATGACTTCTCAGACAGAACCACGAGATCCCTACGAATCGTCTCTTTTGAAGCAGAGAACAGATCTGCTAAATAATTAACCTCTATCCGCTTTTTAGAGTTGGTAATCTCAACAATTTTTAACCTTCTTTGCTCTGCATTCATCTAACAGCACTCCAGACAGACCACATAAAATTAAAAAACATACCACAACACAAACTTGAAAACATAATAACCCTGTAAAAACAATGCTTAAGAACGAATCTTTGGAGCTGAACAGTACAATTAAGCTTATAAAAAGCCTTAAATAAAAACGATAAATTAAATAGTTTATATTTAATTATAACTAAATAGTTTCAATCACATACAGAAAATAAATTTATTAAATTTCACTTTGAGACAAGCATATTACTCTCTTAAACCGCGCGAACGAGATATGATTTCTTTATATCTATCTAGAATTTTATGCCTGTCTATTTTTCTTGGAATTACAATACTAACCTCTTGTTTCAACTTTATTTTTCCTATTACCCCTAAACCTTTTTTGGCCAATACCGCCGTTCCTAAAGCAGTAACCTCCTCGTTCAAAGGGCAGATAATGCGCTTGCCTGATATATCCGCAAGAAATTGTTTAAAATAACTGTTCGCTGACAATCCGCCATCTACATACACTTTATCCCCCAGTGGAGATATGGAATCCATCGCCTCAATGACCTCGGCGGTTCTTACGGCAATTCCCTCCAGCAGAGACTGAAGCATATCTTTACGGTTTATCTCCAACGATAGTCCAGCCCAAAGGCCTGCAGCAGATCTATCCCAATATGGACAACCTAGCCCGGACAGCGCGGGTACAAATGCTAAGCCACGTGACACAGCAGAGTGTTCTGAAAAATTTTCAAGTTCCGCATAGTCACAAAACAGCCCGATACTGCGTGCCCAATTCACTGCGGATGCTGCGTTATAGACACCTCCATCCAAACCAAAAACAGGCTCCTCACCGGGAAACTTCCAACATAGTGTAGGTAGCAACCCAGTGTTACCAACATCACGAATTTCATTTCCTGTCAGGGACTGAATGAAAGCTCCAGTACCTAAAGTCACTTTTGCGTCGCCCTTATTGGTACAGCCATGACCATAGATACCCGCAAACTGATCGACCAGCGAAGCAGTTATCGGTGTGCTCTGATTGGCCTGAAGTACTGTACCAAAGGTACCTATACTGTCCCTAATTTCGGGTAAACAATGAATGGGTACTGCGAACATTTCGCAAAGCTCAGGGTCCCATTTAAGAGTATGTATATTAAACAGAGACGTTCTGGATGCTGAGTTATAATCGGTATAAAAGTTTCCACAAAGCCGATCTAAGAAAAATGAATCCATCGTGCCAATCCGCAAACTACCGTTGTCAGCGAGTTCTTTAGCGCCTTTAACATGCTGCAAAATCCACCCCATCTTACTGGCAGAAAAGTAAGGGTCTAATGGCAATCCGGTTTTTTCTTTAACAATTGGCTCTAGATTATCTAGCTTCATTTTCTGAAGCTCAGCCTCGGTTCGCATATCCTGCCAAACTATAGCGTTATAAATAGGCTGGCCAGTCTCAGCGTTCCACGCAATAATACTTTCTCCCTGATGACATATCCCTATTGCATCAACGTGACCACAGCCACTGAGACATTTTCTAATATTAGCGAGTATTTCTTCAGGATCATGTTCAACCCAGCCACTTTGGGGGGTAATTTGTTTATGCGTTAGATTCATCGTTGCGTGGACACTGCTATACTCGCCGCCATCTTCAAAGACTACGACTCTTGTACTTGTAGTACCTTGATCTATCGCCGCATATCGTTGCTTTTGCATATCTGAGCTATCCTTTAGACAGAGCACCGTTAGTGATAATAAATTGAGTAATTTACCCGCATGTTATTTTATAATCGGTTAAATAGTTATTCTTTAAAATATATTCTCAGAGCTTTTTTTCCTGTGAAGTAGCCTAACTCCTCTATAGTGATCAGGATACGACGCTCCGGCAAAGTCGATATTTTTTTATGCCAGATTATCTTTGCATCGCTTTCAACAATCAGCTCCCCTGTTACTGGTCTACTAACCCGTAGCTGCAGGTGTTTAAAGCCCCCTGATTGCCCTAAAACTATTCTTTGCGGTACCACCAGCTTAATTGGATCTTCACATTTCAATATCACTCCTGGATCATTGATAGGACTCGCTGCACGCTGCAAATCGTCGGCGATCCACCTTCCAACAGATCGCCCTTCACGGTAACTCCAGCCAGCGGTTTCTACAGCTCGCAGAATATTTCCCGCTGCGAAATACGCGGGATCAGAGCAGCGGCCAAACTGATTGACCTGAAGCCCACCGCTAGCAGGATCTACTTTAAGGTGAGACATTCTCGCTAGTGTTGCCTCTGGAGTAAATCCTCCTGTAAAAATAACACCATCACATTCGATCACTCGACTCTTTCCTGTCCTGGTATCTTTAACACTGACCCCTTCTACTTTCGCTATACCCAGAATTTTCTCTAATTCGGTATTAAGCAGTAAGGGCACCCCCTTAAATAAAGGAAGCAATTCGCACGGATGACGAGCAGTAATGCGTGGCCCTGATTCAATCATTGCAACCGGTTCTATCCCTGCGCTGGAAGCTGTCATAATAGAAGAAAAGGCCACTAGTTCAGTACCAATTACTACCGGTCTTTTGCAAGGCACTAATCCCTTCAAGTAATACATTGATTGCAGAGCGCCCGTAGTGGTTATACCCAGAGGCCTGGCTCCGGTAACAAGCCTGGCTGATCGCGGTGTTTCCCTCACTCCGGTTGCGATCAAAACCCGCTTTGCCAAAATGGTCATAAGCCCATCTGGAGTAGCAACTTCTAGCTCTCCCCTATCGAGTAAACGCGTAACTGAGTGACGTGTTAATACTCTCACTCCCGCTTTAATAGCTTGGGCGACGAGTCTCTTTGCATATTGAGGCCCAGTTAATACCCGATAAAACTCTCGCATGCCAAAAGGAGGGTGACCACAGTGGCGCGGTATTCCACCTCCTTGGGCCTCCCTATCCAATACAATAACCTGATCGATACCTCGCTGCCGCAACATAGTCGCGGCAGCCAAACCCGCAGGACCAGCTCCAATAATGGCGACATCCACCTGCAAAGTTGCTTTATTCATGCTTTTCACCGCTTGTATCGACTGATAGATCATTGGTAAAGCGGCCCTTGGTCAATTCAGCGAGACGTGCCGAGCAGTAAAAAGACTGGCAGCGTCCCATCGTCGCCCTGGTACGACGTTTCAAAGCCGATAAATCACGTGCGGGTATTACAGATGTGAATGCATTATCAATTTCTCTTTTTGTCACCATTTCGCAATGACAAACTATTTCTTCATACCCAGGCTTCATCCAGTCTCTGGATCCATGCTCTGCTAGATTTGGCATCTTCGGCGTTTTTACTTTTGCCAGTGGTGTCAGTGAATTTTCCCATTTTGAATACTGCTTGAAAATGTATGTAGCCAAACCTAAAGATGCAGTTAAACCCGTAGAGCGGATACCGCCAGCAGTTATCCAGTTTTTCTCTTTATACTCAAAAACTCGGTACTCCTTACTCTCTGACGCTGGTCGAAGGCCCGCATAGGTTGCTGTTATCGGCATTCCTCTTAAGCCAGGTACCATCTCTTCTGCTTGACTTTTAAGCAATTCAAGCTCTCTTTTAGAAACACTCGCTAGCGCTCTATCATCCTGCTCTTCAGCCGTTGGCCCGAGCAGTAAATTTCCAAAAATAGTGCGAGTTAACACTATCCCTTTAGTACGCTCAGTAGGCACGGGCAGGATGATGGAGTTCAACAAGGCGGAAGCTGCTTTGTCATAGACAACAAACTGACCTTTACGCGGCTTGATCGTGAACTCAGACCTCCCCAGAAGCGCCTCATCCAACTGATCTCCATAGAGACCGGCACAATTGATGACAAATCGCGCAGAGATTTTTTCTTGTGTATCGCTCTTGAGCTGCCAAACTTCTCCATCAAACTGGCCGGAGGCAACGCCATAACCAAAGCGCACTTGTGCGCCATTTAAGACGGCTTGTGTCAAATACGCCAATGGTGATGACCAGGGATCAATAACAAATTCTCCAGGTATTGAAACGGCACCTAGCGCCGAGCGCGAAAGATTGGGTTCGCGCTTAAGCAATATATCAGACGCAACTATATGCACATTATCTACATTATTTTGATGCGCTTGTCTTTCAATGTTCGACAGTCTAGCCAGCTGCTCAGTAGTCCAGGCTACTACAAAAGCACTGGTTTTAAGAATAGGAAGATTAAAATCCTTAAATACCTGCATATACTCTTTATAACCTGCCTGCACACAATCAAGCTCTAGCGAGCCCACAGGTGCATCAAAACCCGTATGCAAAATAGCGCTATTAGCTTTACTGGCACCGCTTAGAATATCCTCACCCTTCTCAAGCAAAACCACCCTAGCCCCTTCTAGCACAAATCTACGCGCAACGGCACAGCCTACAACTCCCCCCCCCACTACTGCGACATCGAAGACCTCGCGATCATTTGACCTTGAGCAACAATTATTGATATCTGCTTTCGAACTCATCACCATACCTCAAGTTACCATACAGTCATAATATTACCCGTACGGGCGCGCGTCAACAATAAAACCACCAGTAATTTAATTCTTGGGAGATAGCTAGCATTGGGTACAAATACTAAAATTCATTCCATCTAATACTAAATATACGGCACATTATGAACTGTTGATGATTGACAATACCCCAGATATTCGAGTTTACAGCATGCAATTGACCGTACGGGCGATCTCATTGCAATTCATAAACCGTTTCCCCACACGTCAGGACTAGCGCACTAGATATCAGCATAGCCACGCCGCTATAATTTATGAAGGTCAACAACCAGTAGAACTGGTTGTATAATTGAAACACTGCAAAATCTAAATACCCCTCCATGTTGCCATCAATCGCATCGGCAGCGATATAATGCTAGCTCTTTATAATTTAGATTACAAAACTCCGATACAAAGGGTGGCGATAGATGCTTGGGTAAGGTTAACCGGTAGCTTCATCCCAAGATTTTGATTCTTTATTTAGGTAAACGAATATATAAATACAATCAATAGAGTTTAAGTAAGAATCTGTTGCTATAGTTTTAGAATAAGGCAATACCTTGCCTGTGGAGAAGCGCGCAGATTTGATCCCGCTTATAAAAATTAGCGGTAATTGACGGGCGTAATGCATTAAAAGCTGGTGCCTGCAGAAAAGTATTTTGCTGGATTGAACCAGAGAATAGGTAAATAGCTATTTCAAAAATACTAAGTAAACAACCTAAAGGTTATCAATGAAAAAGATGAATAAACGTGCCTTTCTTAAGAAAGCAGGCATAGGAGCTGGCGCAACTGCGGCGGCGACCATTGGTTCGCCTTATGTTCACGCCAAAAACAAACCTATTACATGGCGCTTGCAAACTTACGCAGGTCCTTCTCTTGCTGAATATGTAATCAAACCTTCCATCGATGCTTTTAACAAAGCAGCCAATGGCGAAATGATTATTGAGCTCCACAGTGCCGATCAGCTAGTGCCAACCGGTGAGTTATTTCAGGCCATGCAGCGCGGTACTATAGACGCAGTACAGTCAGATGATGACTCTATTGCAGCGCCTGTAGATGTGGGCGTTTTCGGCGCTTATTTCCCGTTCGCATCGCGCTATTCACTGGATGTACCTACTTTGTTCAACCACTATGGTCTTAACGAGATTTGGGAGGAAGCCTACAGCGAAGTTGAAGGCGTTAAGTGGCTCAGCGCGGGTGCCTGGGATCCTTGTAACTTCACCACTAAAGAGCCTATTCGCAGCGTTAAAGATCTTGAGGGAAAGCGTATATTTACTTTCCCAACGGGTGGCCGCTTCCTGAAGAAATTCGGCGTAGTGCCGGTCACACTTCCCTGGGAAGATGTAAAAGTAGCTATGCAAACCGGCGAGCTAGACGGTATCGCTTGGTCGGGCATCACCGAAGCTTACACTGTAGGTTGGGCTGATGTTAACAACTACTACTTAACCAACAACATTTCCGGCGCTTGGAGCGGGTCTTACTTCGCCAATGAAGATCGTTGGAATGAGCTACCAGAGCATTTGCAAACCTTATTTAAGCTGTGCATGGATAGCTCACACTACTATCGCCAACACTGGTACTGGTGGGGAGAGGCTCACTACCGTACCACTGGCGGTAAGCTAGAGTTGACCACTATTGCTGAAAACGAATGGAAAACAATTGAGAACGCCGCCTATGAATACTGGGATGAAATTGCCGCCAAGAGCGAGCGAAGCGCCAGAATTGTTAAAATTCTAAAAGAATACGCAGTCACTATGAAAAATGCAGGTGCACCTTACCGCTTTTAGGCATGCAAGGCATACATTATCCATGGTCGGTCGCACAAGTACTGCTTCAGTGAGCATTTGATAACGTGGTCTATTCAAGCACCCCGTTGATTAAAATTTTTTCTGCTACTGATTAATCTATTAGTAGTTTAGAGCATGATCGGCTGTCCTCGAGCTATGCTTAACTAAGGTACTACCGGAGTTCATCTTTGCCGCCTATATTGGGGTCTGTTGTATACTATGATCTAAATAAGGGCTAGCACAGTGTGGCCAAGAGACTGATATTCCACTTCTTCACAACGAACCAAACTGTTAATGGCTTTAAACCTTAGAATACTCTTAACAATGCATACGGCGGATTCGATGGTATCTTGTAACAGTCAATCTTGCGCAACCATATAGTAGTGATAAGGTTGGCTAAGTGTCAGTCCCCATCTATCAACTTGTACTTGGCTATACTTAAACTCCTCCGCCTGAATAAAGTCTTGTACGATTAAATTTGGCTCTGCTCTTATTTTCAACACATCCATCGCTATATCAGCCACTGAGGCGCCGATGAAATAGCCATTGGAAACTAACCCTGCTACTAGTCCGTGTCTGCCAATAAACTCATCGTGCATGCTAAAACCAGGTACAGAGGAGTTACGTGATATCCACTTCACAGTATCTTCAACTTCTTTGATGAGATTAAAGTTATCTTGCAATACCAGTGCATCAGCTACCATAAACATATCGTAACCGTCATTTTTTAAGGACAGTATTTTATTCTTCCATTCGGCTAATTTATTGGATATGAACAAGTCTATGACCAGTGAATCAGATTCCGCAATGTCCTGACTCGAAAATTCAGACATCAATGTTCGTCTAGATTTTTCAGTATCAGACATAAGCACTAAAACTTTTTTAGCCTGTAATTTAAAAACCCTATTTACTTCTTTAATTCCTTTAATGATAAAAGGCCTGACCAATACACCTTTTATATTACGGGCGCTCTTTAGCCAAGAGTGATCACCTTTATACGGGTCACCAGTGGTAGAGAAAACTAAAGGAATCGATTCGTCAACATGCTTTCCGACAAAACTTAAAGCATTGTCATCCATAAGATATACAATGACTGGATCAATTTTTAATATATCATCAACAACATTGTAAACCATGCTATTATTATCAGCTTGCGATACACTATCTATATCTAATAACAAATCAATAAAAACAAATTCATTCCCCATGGTTTCTTTAAAGCCCATAATTTTTTCAAGGACCACATTTGACCAATTTAAACTTGTATGAACTAGCACAACATTTTTGGCTTTTGCAAATATTTGTATTGAAGGAAATAACAGTGTAATTGACACAATAAATATGAAAATTTTCCTTTTAATCTTTATTGAAATCATATAAATCCATTTACACGTTCATTGTATATTTATTAAAAATATTTTTCTGATAAACACCCCGATATCTACAAACAATCCTAGTTTGTATTAACTTTTATCAGATAACAAAACCGTTCATTTTTCTTTTCATTAAAAATCCTGAGAACAATATATTCTACACTTCATATAAAATATTGAAGTAGGCATAATAATTTCATCAACAAATCAACAAATCAACAAATCAACATTTCGACGCTGGAAATGAAAAACCAACTAAAAAACAGGAATTTTAATTAAAATCTTATTATAAATAATAAGGTCATAGTAAATAAATGTTTAGGTAAAAAATTAATTTACCTATGTCTACAAACTGTGTTCTGGCGATCATTGTTTCTGTAATAAAGTAACACAATTAAATCCGATTTCAGCGGCAACAATCATTGCTCTTTCCACAGAATCGAATAATCTAACCCCGCGACGTTTCCTAGAAAGGGTCACCCATTTGTTATCAGTCTCATAATACGCAGATAGGCTGCAACTATTGCCATCCCACATAATCCGACATTCGCTGACAGCTCCAGAAATGAAATCATATCTGATATCCTGTATTAACATGAACTTCTCCATTGTCTCTTTTGTAATGTTTTTGTATTGTTTTTGTAATGTTTTTAATCCGCAGTCAATTGATCCTTTATCTCTAATATTATTGGTTTATCGCTATATAGTTTTTTGGTGACATGCCTTCAAATTTTTTAAATGCGCGATAAAAACTTGCTTGTGAATTGAAACCTGAATCATAAGATATTGACAGTATTGTTTGATGCGTTTTTTTTAACTCTAATAATTTTTCTTTTGCCATTTTAATTCTGTAAGAATTCAATAGGTCTCTAAAATTAACATTGAATTTTTTATTTATAACAAAAGATAATTTTTCATTACTAATTCCTAATGATTTCGACAATTGGCTAATAGACATATTTGGATCAAGATAAACCTTATCAGATTCAAACTTGAATTTAATTTTTTCTTCTATTAAATCCAAACCAATCATTTTCTGCTTTTTACTAATCGACTCAATAGAATATTTCTCACTGTATATATCTGAATCTCTATTTGCATATCCACAAAAACCCATATAGTAGATAAATACCGCCACATATAAATACATAAACTCCCATGCTGCTAGCATTACTCTGTTATCTTCGTCAAACAATTTCAATACAAAACTTACAAAGATAATGATTGTGAAACCGCATACCCAAAGCAAGATACTCTTTGCCCACATACACACAGGATTGTTATTTTCATGACTAACTTCAAATATAAGATGTTTGTATTCCTTAATTTCATTATTAGAATAATACAAATAGCATAAACTACAGATAACCATAGCAACACTTTTAAATAAAGTTAAAGAATCATAATAATATATATTTGCAATAATATTTTTCTCAGCAAGCGTTTGAACATCATATATTAAAAGATATATCGACAGATCATAAACAAAAAAGATAATACCTGGGAGCAAGTGCAGTATATGTATAGATTTTAATTTGAAATTTTTTCTTAACAGTAATAATATATAACAGGCAAATAATGGAGGAAAAAACAACGCATTCTCAATGGGTAAATACACAAAAAATTCGTTATTAATGTTAATATTTGCGGACATAAAGAAATCAATGACGCCTACATCTGTAGGCCCACTGTTTAAAAACAACATCTTTATACTAAAAAGACAGAAAAGTATGATGATTATGCCGAGTAGTCTTATACTATGACTTTTGCCTTTTGAGAGCAGTAGCAGTGCACTAGTAATCAGGCCTTGAGTCACACCAATCATAAATAGCATGTTAAATATCGAAAAAGTAATGGTCATTCTCCTTATCAAACCATGATCCTATTCATTTCTAGAATCCACAAAGATAAATTGGTGTATCTATTTGCCTGCATCAAATCAAATCTTGTTCATGCTGTATTCATATAAAATGATGGACCAAAATCCTTCTCAATTCGTGTTTTGATAGCGAAAATATTGAAAAATATATTTTTTGTTGCCTCTTACCTGCTTCACCATAGATTGAATACCAAACCTTGAGGAAATTGTGCGTCAAAACCAGAGTCGCGCTTGCGAGTGATTATTTTTTAGGGGGGATCAGAGTAATCCCGGTTTGTTATTCAGGAGATGCAAAGTGTTCAATAGTGACCATGAGAAGGTGATGGAATAACGCTAACCTGCTAATTTTATTGGAGCATACCGCTAATTGTTTTAGAGCAGGAGAATTGGACTTGAAAGAGTAGTGTAATTGAAGTGACTTTATGAAGTACTCGGGAATTAACCGGCTGTTTTATTCAGCCTGTAAATTTTTATTATAAAAACAATGACTTACTAACTGATGACGATATTACATGTATCATTAGGATTAAACTAGCCTGGCTGCGAGGTTGCTTATTCGCAAACTCAGAATTACTTAATGTATTCCCACTGCTATTCGTGAACAAAGTACTCAAGAAGCGACCATATATTTATCACTTTTGTTTTGTACAAATTGATTTTTTGACACTATGGTATTTTTTCCCACTTTTTTAGCTCTATACATTTGCTTATCCGCTTCTTGAATTGCACTTTCTACCGTAACACTGGCATTCAATTCAGTGATTCCTGCACTAAAGGAAACACTAATTAGATGTTCCTGATAGTGAAACGCTTCCCTATTCAGTTCAGCTAACGCTCGAGCAATGACCTCTCTGGCCTGGAATGGCTTTATACCGACCACCAGCGCTAAGAACTCATCCCCACCTCTGCGAGACAAATAATCACTGTCCCGTAAATAATTTTTTAAAACGTTCGCAACACGAACCAACACCAAATCTCCCGCATCATGTCCGTATTCATCATTGATAAATTTGAAATTATCCAAATCAATCATTACTAGTGTAGATATTGAGTTTATTTCAATACTGCGTAAGTGTTCTTGATGAATGTGGATATTCATGGCGCGGCGGTTTAATAATTTTGTCAAATTATCGCTATCGGCCTGGCGCCTTAATTGAAGGGTAGATTTATGTAACATCCTGCCTATTAGCGTTACACTCAAGAAAAAAGTGATCACCGTCAATAGCTCACTGCTTAGCTCTAATGGATGATCAAAGTAGCTGTAACCGATAAAACTGGTCATCAAATATATTATGCATATGCATAAGTGCAACAACATTGAGTTTTTCAGACTTGCGTTAGAAAACATGAATGACAGTACCATCATCGAACAAATCAATGTCAGTACTTTATAGTCCACCATCAGAAAGCACCACCAACTGAAGATAATCAACCAATTTATGACTTGCAGTGGCTGTAAAATCTTTGAAGATAGGCTATTGGGGGATCGATGCTGTAACTTTACCCAGAACAAGATTGTATTACTGATATAACTGAGTAGCATTAAGTATAAGAAAGGCACATAACTATAAAAACTTGAGGCTATATTGGTCGTCAATAAACTTATCAATGCACATATATGAAACATTGATAGAACAAGCACAATGCTTGGCACTTTAGTACGGCGTAAGCCATTAATTGTGTTGTACCGAGAAAACTTATTGATTAAATTTGAATACAGCATCTCAAACCTCCCTGTTGAAGTCACTATCATTAGCCACTCAACCAAGTTCTATTCACTGTCAAAAAAATGTGCTGCTCTGATTCTTCAACGCTATTATTTTTTTGATAGTGATTAACACTGCTAAATTACAGCAATCCAAAACTCGCACTCTTCCTGAATCATGAATTGATAATAATAAATTTGATTTTTTTCTTGAAATAGAGCTTTTCTGATAATACTAAAAACCTGATACTCTCTTTCATCAGTATTATTACTTTAAGAGACAGCCAATCTCTGCGCTCTCTTCACTCAGATAGGTAATTTGATACGATGCAGAAGAGCCAGTGGAGAAACTGTAAGCACCTTGCCTGACGATGATATGTAAAACAAAGCAATATCTGCGTGGCTCACTTGCAGAGGGCCTCCCTTAGAAAACCACCAGAGGGGACATGGAAATTCACTCCATGCTAAATTTAACTTCTTGCGCAATTCTACATCTCAGCCATTACTCAGCTAAACCTCGGCTGAGCTAATCATTCTTGAAATCCTCTAAGTACCCATTGCCAACTTTGCTACGTATTACAGTGGCTCATATCTACACAATCGTCTAATCAACACTGAAATCTCAGTTAGATAATTGTAATGAGGCACTTAGTTGGCTCTTTAGGGAGCACAAACCATCATCAGCAAATCCCCATCCCTATTGATGGTTACTTCAAGCCCATCGGCAAACTCTACTGTAGAATAGTCTTTTGTGACTGAGAATAATGTATCTGAGGTATCTACTCTATCTCCTATCCTCAAAGTACTAATGTTTCCTTTTATATCAAAGAGATCAATTGATCCTCGAATATTATTCACCACCCCTAAATTAACCATTATCTTATTCCTTTACTCAACCACTCTTAGAATTAGTTTTACTATGAGAGATGTTAATTTCACAAAGTAATGATTTTGCACTTTTCCAAACTACCTCTGTGGCGGCTATAACGCTGCCCAGGGGGTTACTTAGCTCTATGATCAATCACCACTAACGGCAGCTAAATTTATTGCTATTGCACTCATGTTTCTTCTCATTTTATAAACTGAGAGTGCTTTTTTTAAATTTATGATTTTATTTTGCTAAAAGATGGCAAATGGCATGACAGAATTCTGATTCTTAGAAAACAATAAATGCGAAAAACGCAGCTTTGTCATACCTGTGTTTCAAGTTTTATCTGTGTATTAGGGGTGTGAATATGTAAGAGGACTGCATAGCCACAAAAGATATAAACTGAAGCGAGAGCGCAAGCCCTCCCCCAATTAAGCTATTTTGATTGTGACTTTGGCTTATGCTGAAATCAATTTGAGATTTCGCAAAGATGCGGCTCCAAGAGATGAGCTGTGGTGTTATTGGTCTGATCCTCACAGAGAACAACTGTCTCGGTACTGTTTGTGCTGCGAATCCTTGCCAACAGTCAATTGCATCGATGTACCGGGTCGATGTTTTCTCACCGCTATTTTAGTTAATTAATGCAACAGTGACAGGCCGGTAGTTATGCGAAATGTTACTTATTGAAAGTGTGGGTATATTCAGCTCTACAGTGCCATAAAATCTAATGATATGGGTACTTTAAACCTCATCAGTGGCCAAAATAAGGATCACTTGTCTGGTTTATCCACTGTGTTTTGTAATTTTAAGCAGCCATTGCTGCCATCCTGATTCTGGACACTGGTCTTTCATCGATGAATATGTGGATTATAGCTGTTACCAACGCGATCACTGCAGCACTCCACCAGATCATGTCGTAAGAGCCCGTTCGATCATACAGATAACCCCCGAGCCAAACGCCAACAAATGAGCCTAGCTGATGGTTTAAAAAAACGATACCGAAAAGTGTGCCCATATATTTCAGGCCGAACATCTGCGCCACTATACCGGATGTAGCTGGCACTGTAGCCAGCCATAAAAAGCCCGTCACTATGGCAAACATATACACAGAAATTAAGCTCAGAGGGTAAATCATAAAAGCAGCTATCGCTATTGCCCTCAATAAGTAGATAACGCCTAGTAAGTTCTTTTTCGAATACTTACCGGACCATCTTCCAAATAACAGGCAACCGAATATATTAAACAGTCCAATCAATGCCAGACAAATGACCGCTACTTGGCTATCAAAGCCTTTATCCGCCAGATATGAAGGCATATGCACTGAGATAAACGCCAGCTGGAATCCACAGACAAAAAATCCGGCAATCAACAGCCAGTAGTGCATATTCGTTGTCGCCTCTACTAATGCCTCTGTCAAACTCAGATCAGCGTCATTGGCGCTCAACTTCAACTCGACTTTGTCCTTATAAAATGGCATCGCCAGGGCAACCATCGTTAATGCACCTACCGCCAACAACAGCATAGTGACTTGCCAACCAAAACTTGTAATTAACTCTTGTGCCGCAGGGATAACCAAAAATTGCCCTGCAGAACCCGCCGCTGTCCCCAGGCCCAGCACCATTGCCCTTTTCTCAGCTGCTACCATGCGGGCCATCGCTGGTAAAACCACACCCAAGCCGGTTCCCGCCACCCCCATGCCTATAAGCATGCCTGCAGCAACATGCAAATCAAATGCCGATTCGGCAACAGAAGTAAAATACAGACCCGCGGCGTAAACAAGTGCACCTAATACTAAGGTTTTAAATGTGCCAAATTTATCGGAAAAGGCACCTGCAACTGGCTGGAACAAACCCCAACATAAATTTTGCAGTGCCAGGGAAAAAGCAAACACCTCACGGCCATAACCGAATTCTTCAGAGATAGGGGTGAGGAAGAACCCCATTGAAGATCGCAAACCAAAGTTAATAACTAATAACAGGCAAGAAAAAATGATCAGCCCACTTAATAATTTTTTTGTATTAGACACAACAGGCCCCAAGCGCAATATTCAAGTTAAACTCAGTACTTTTGCAAGCACTAAGCTTTAGGGTTAAATACCCTATTTACTCTTTTAACCAACGGGCTAAATCTTCGGCGTAGTAGGTAATAATCAGATCGCAACCTGCACGCTTAAAAGCGGTCATCGTCTCTAACACTATGGCTTTTTCATCGATCACTGCGGCGTTAGCCGCCGCTTTTATCATCGCAAATTCGCCACTCACCTGATAGACCGCCAGAGGCAGCGCAGTATGCTGACGAATATTGGCGATCACGTCTAAATAGGCTAGGCCTGGTTTAACCATTAATATATCAGCGCCTTCCATTTCATCCTGCATCGATTCGGCCAGTGCCTCGCGGGGGTTAGCTGGGTCTTGTTGATAAGTGTTGCGAGTGCCTTTAAAACTACTATCCACTGCCTCGCGAAACGGCCCGTAGAATGCGGAGGCAAATTTAGTGGAGTAACTCATAATCGGGATATGGCTGAAACCGGCGCCGTCCAGAGCCTGACGAATAGCCCCGATCATACCATCCATCATTCCTGAGGGTGCTATCATGTCAACACCCGCCCGGGCACTGGCAATAACTTGCTTTTGTAAATTTTCTAACGTTGCATCGTTTTCTACATCGTCATTGATCACTACACCGCAGTGACCGTGATCAGTGTATTCGCAAAAACAATTATCACTGATCACTAACATTTCAGGTACTGCCTGTTTGGCAATTTTAATACAGCGAGATAAAAGCCCTTGCTCATCCCAACTGTCACTGCCGATATCATCTTTGTGGTGAGAGACGCCAAACAATATCACCGCTTTGATCCCATTGTTCCAGACTTGTTGTACTCGTTCTGCTAACTCGCTCTCAGGTATGCGGCTAACCCCCGGCATACTCGCTATGGGTACAGCCTCAGTTATTCCCTCTTCGATGAACAACGGTAATATAAAATCATCGGCATTTAGTCTAATTTGGCGCACTAAATCCCTAAGTACAGGAGTACGACGTAAACGTCTAAAACGAAATTCTGGGGTAACAGTCATGGTGTTTGCTCTTAAAATAGATTTTACAGGCCGTGGCCTTTACGGGTAATTGATACCGATAAATCAGGCGAAAAATTCGGCACTGTCGCTGTTTGTTATTTAAGTCTGGTTGATAACAAAGAACAGCAGATAATGATTAATTACCGCTCATGTTGATGCAGCTTTTTGGATAGCATCGCCACCTTTTTTTATATCTTTTCCCAAGCCGGCCATGGTGCTACAAGCAGTTAAGGTAAATGCAAAACATAAAATTAAAAAGACAGCAGAAATCTGTTTCATTGGGGGACCTAATCATAGAAGACAAAAGAGAAAACTTTAGCACAAAGTGCACTACATTGCTGTATAGCTTAGCATTATTATCCTTCGTCTCATTCATGCTACGCAAACAAAGAGCCGAATCAAAATGCCAAGAGAGCACACTGGATATACTCCCTGGCGAAATACACAAGCAACAGCGATGTTCTCTAGTGTGGTTCTCTGCCCACCGGACAGTTTCAGAACCTAGCTGTAGAGACTGAATAGTCAGGGGTAAATTTGCGATGTCCCCTGAGGGCTACTTGGTATAGCTGAAAATTCTGCCAACCTAGGCTGCTATTATAAATAGCTATCAATTCAACGTTGTTTCCCAAAGTAATTTATTGATAAAGCTCGAATTAAATAACTGATCGCAGCATTATAATCCTAATATTGGAGTTTATTCGTGGTATAAAACAGCGCTCATTACACTAGGGCATCTGTAATGCAGCGTTGTGAATATGGGATATGGGTAGAAGCACCAACACAGATCAATGCCCATCGATTGGGTAGAGACAATAGAAGGTACATTATATTGATGCAGCAGACAGTAGCGACTTAGCAGAAGCTACTGTTTTTTGTCTTAGTACCCCTTAATGCTATAAATTTAACATTTTAAGTTCTAAGAGCTTACCACCGCCGTTTTAACGATGACGAAATACCGGCGCTCGCTTGGCGATAAAGGCATGCATACCCTCTTTTTGACCTTCAGTGGCAAAGGCCGCCTGAAACAGACGCCGCTCATGACGCATGCCTTCAGTAAGGCTTGTTTCAAAGGCAACATTAACCGCTTCTTTGGCCATACGCACGGCAGGGTTGTTATAACCGGCTATGGTGTGGGCAGCCTCCAATGCTGTTTGCAATAATTCGTTATTTGGCACAACTCTCGCCACTAGCCCTGAGGCTTTAGCTTCCTGAGCGTCGATGTTTCTGCCGGTCAGTACAAGGTCCATCGCTAAGGACTTACCAACGGCATTGGCCAGACGTTGCGATCCACCTATACCGGGCAAAATACCCAGTTTAATTTCCGGCTGACCAAATTGAGCATCTTCTGATGCAATAATAAAGTCACACATTAATGCTAGCTCACAACCACCGCCCAGGGCATAGCCACCGACTGCGGCGATGATTGGTTTATTGATTGTGCGCATCTCATCCCAAGGGGCAAAGATATCGTCACAATAAAACTCAGTAAAAGTCAGGTTGGCCATTTCTTCAATATCTGCACCTGCGGCAAATGCACGAGCACTTCCTGTGATAACGATAGCACCAATATTATCATCAGCATCAAAGGCTTTAAGGGTATCAACAACTTCTCTGGCAAGTTGTCGACTTAAGGCATTCAAACTTTTAGGGCGATGCAGAGTAATCATGCCGACCCGTTCACGGCGCTCTACTAAAATTGTTTCCAGGGCGACTGGCTTAGCGTTTGTAGCTTCGCTCGCTGAGTCGCTCTGTGCAGCTTGCTTTGATTCTTGTTCGGTCTTAACTTGTTTAGGGCTAGAGCTATTTTTACTTTTCATCATTCGACTCTCTATGCTGGGCAATCCAGGGTTAACTTGTTGAAACAACTTTATTTAAGCGTCTCTGGTGAATTATTCTCTGCGCTATCTGCAGGGGTTACTGTCGGCTCGTAGGCTCCTTTGTCAGCCATCAATTCAGCTAATATCGCCTCCCGATGCTCGTTAAGAGCAGGCGCTTTAAGTGCCACTTCAGTATCAATTTCAGTTAATGAAGTCATCTTGATCGGGTTGCCAGCAGTTCGAATGGTGGCGCCGTTCTCACTCTCCACTTTAACAATCATACTGCGAGCTAAGAGTTGTGGATGAGTAAACAGTTTATCGATTGTGTTGATCGGGGAGCATGGGACTCCCGCTTCATTTAAGGCATCAATCCAATGTTGCATCGGCTTAGTCAAGGTTATGCTCTCGACATCTTTTACCATTTCTCTGCGGTTTATCACTCGCACATCATTGGTTAGGTATAGCGGGTTTAGCGCCAGTTTTGGATCTCCCAAAGCATCTGCCATTAACAGAAACAAAGTGTCATTGCCGGCACAAATTACAAACTTACCATCGGCCGCGGCGAAGGTCTCAAAAGGTGCCAGGGAGGGATGATTATCCCCGGTGCGCGTCGGTACTACTCCCTCCACGTCATACCTGGCAAGTGCTGTTTCCATTAAAGCTGCCTGGCAATCGAGCATGCCTATATCTATACGGGTCCCCTGCGCATCTCGAGTTCTGCTGTAGAGAGCTGACAAAATACCGATAGCCCCAAACAGCGCTGCACCTAGATCACCAAAGCTCGTCCCTACACGTGCAGGTTCTCCATCGGGCCATCCTGTCAGACTCATCACTCCACCCATCGCCTGTACCACCATGTCGTAACCCGGTAAATCACTAAATGGGCCGCTGTGTCCAAACCCGGAGATAGAAGAATAGATGATGTGCGGATGCGTCTTAGCGATGCGCTCTGCACCGTAACCGAGACGATCCATTACCCCTGGCCTAAAATTTTCCACCAGTACATCGCAACTGTCTAAAAGACGCTCTAATAGCTCTCGATCTCGGGGTGACTTTATATCAAGTGAAATGCTTTCTTTGCCGCGGTTGAAACACATGAAATAGGCCGAATCCACGCCGACAAAAGGGGGAAACGCTCGGGTATCATCGCCCGTGCCAAACCTTTCAATTTTAATCACCCTTGCACCAAGGTCCGCCAACACCATAGTACAATAGGGGCCAGCCAGCACCCGGGAAAAATCTAACACGGTAACGCCAGATAGAGGTCCCGGCTTTAATTCTGTTTCAGTTGCTTGCTGCATATTTATTTTCCAGAGAGATGTTATTTACATTGCATATATAATGATACAAAGTGTATCGAATTGGTTAAATTTAACAAATTTATATAACAATAATATTCCTCTCGATATAAGACTTTAGTCGCAGCATCGCAACCAATCAATCAGCAAATAAATCAGAGGGCATGTAGCTGGCATCGAATCTGAGGATTTTTTTCAATGATGCAAACGACTTACCCTGTAGACGCAGGCAATGATGAGCACAGTGATTGTCGTAAGTCTGATGTCGCTGGTGCATAAATACTGACTGTAACTTCAGGCAGATCAAAAGCTCAAGCCGGCATCTTTTAGGTACCGCCAGGCATCAATTTTAGACGAATTAGCAAGGCGGTAACTCTTCGGGTATAGCACTTCAATAAACAAGGGTACTTATTGCTTTGCTCAGAATACCTTTTACCTTGGATTACTTCTAAAAAATGTACAAGCTAGTAGGGTGAAGTAAGGGTGGGAATTTGCGCACCTCAGGCGCACATGCCGTTTACTGCCCCCAGGACTCAGTGATCGCATAAAAGTGCAGATAAAATAGGGCAGAAAATTCATTAGCCAAAGGTAAGTAGCGACTGTATCGAACAGGGCCAGTGCTGACAAATCAGCTGCAAACTCAAGTCTTAAAGCTTGTCTCTGTCACTGTCACTGTCACTGTCACTGAATACTCCTACATTTGATCTTGCGTTCCAGTATTTAGAATTGCTTAGGGGAACATTTAACGCTTTGCAGGGTAGCCCATGCGGACAATTAACAAATCAACAACAGATCAAAAGCAATTATTGATAATCAAAACTTCAGAATATAACTGCAGTTTGTTGCTGCACTGATCAAAGATACAAATAGCGAAAGGTTAGATTTATTCTCGGTTGAGTAATTTTTTTGCGTACCGGCAGGCAGTGCTGCCAGTGCTGCTGTAGCTCCCCTGACATTAGTAACAGTGAGCCGTGGGCTAAATCCAGAGCGATATCAGCGGCGCCCTTGTCTCGATGCCTCAGTTTAAGGCATCTTTGGGCTCCCAGACTGATTGAGGCGATATTCGGATTTACCCCAAGCTCCGGTTCATCATCACTGTGCCAGCCCATTTTATCCAGCCCATCGCGATACAAATTGATCAGTACCGCATTGTAATTATGCCCTGTTAGCGCTTCTAGGTAGCGTTTTAGCTGTAAAACTTTTGCATGATAAGGCTGAGGTTGCAGTGTTAAATTCGAGTATTGATAGGTCAGGTTTTGCTCAGATTGATAGCAATGTAACCTCGGCATTAAATGGCTTTTACCGAAAACAGTAAGCTGGTCATGCCGCCAGGGAAGCTCTGCCAAAAATTGTTGCAGCAGAGCATCTGCCTGTTTTATGCTCAGGAAGCTCTCATCCAGTGACAACTGACCATCAGCTATTGGCAATATTTCAAGTGCCATACTGTGCTTTAGGGCTAGTTAGCAGAAACAGCATCTAGCGCCTGGGAGACATCTGCAATGATATCTTCAATATTTTCGATACCTACCGAAATCCTGACTAGGTCCTCGCTGACCCCAGCCGCTGCCAACTCTTGTGCATTTAACTGTCGGTGAGTAGTTGTCGCCGGATGACAAGCCAACGACTTTGCATCGCCAATGTTGACTAAGCGCAAGACCATTTGCAACGCATCAATAAATTGAGTACCACCTGCCAAACCTCCCACTACGCCGAAACTTAAGATACCAGATGCCTTACCACCACAAATTTTCTGACAGTTATCTTGGTAGGGGCTATCTGCTAATGCTGCATAATTAACCCAGTTAACTTTGGGATGTTGCTGCAAAAACGCCGCCAGTGTTTCTGCATTTTCACAGTGACGTTCCATACGCAAACCTAGAGTCTCGAGCCCCTGCATAATCTGGAAAGAATTTAAGGGCGAGATTGCAGCACCGGTATTGCGTAGCGGTACAACTCTGCAGCGCCCAATATAGGCTGCCGGACCAAACGCTTCGGTATAGACCACACCGTGGTAAGAGGGATCGGGAGTATTCATTATTGGAAAGCGCTGTGCATTTGCCGCCCAGTCAAATTTACCTGAATCGACAATCATACCGCCAATTGAAGTACCGTGGCCCCCGATGTATTTAGTGAGAGAGTGTACGACAATATCGGCACCGAGCTCAAACGGGCGACATAAGAAAGGGGTGGCAACAGTGTTATCAACGATTAGCGGCACACCGTGTTTATGGGCTATTTCTGCCAATTTTTTGATATCGACAACGTTACCCATAGGGTTGCCAATTGACTCACAAAAAACCGCTTTGGTTTTATCGTCGATTGCCGCATCAAAAGCTTCTAAATCGTCGGCTGAAAGCAGCCTGACTTCAACCCCTTGTTTAGGCAGTGTGTGCGCAAAGAAATTGTAAGTACCGCCGTATAACTGGCTAGTACTGAGGATGTTATCGCCTACCTCGCACAGACATTGAATAGCGTAAGTGATAGCAGCCATGCCCGAAGCCACAGCCAGACCGCCAATCCCTCCCTCCATTGCCGCTACGCGTTGCTCGAGCACGTCGGTAGTAGGATTCATAATCCGCGTGTAGATATTTCCGGCTACTTTTAAATCAAACAGGTCTGCACCGTGTTGGGTATTATCGAAGGTATATGAAGAGGTTTGATAAATAGGAACCGCAGCCGCTTTGGTGGTTCCCTCTGATTCATAACCGTGGTGTAACGCCAATGATTCCAACTTCATATTCTGCTCCCCAATTGTTCGATAAATGTATGTTTAGGTAGCTAGATTACCTGTATTAATGCGATCATGAAACTGAAGAATACTCTTTTACAGTTGAATCCCGATCATAATCAAACAGTTAATTTAGTGTTAATGAAACTGACAGCAGTTTGTTTACTGTACTGATATACAGAAACTCGCTTGTATTTATAGATTAACTATTTTCAATGCCAATCAATTTGTAGGCCTTTTGTATATCCACTAAATCTGCCATATTTTGTCGGTGCTCAATTCTATCGCCCACCAGCACGAAGCTGATTGCTAATGCCTCACAAGCCTGCCTGTCCCACAACGCGTCACCGAAATAGGTGCATGGGGATTCAATCTCTATTTCTGTTTTTTGTAAAGCCAGCTTCATTATTTCAGTGCGTGAAAAGTGATCATCGGCCGACGCCAGGGGAATGTCTGTTACCGCAATACCCGCGCAGTGCAACTTCAGCAGCGCCGTCTCTAACCAACCACCGGTGGCTATAGAGAGGGAGACTTGCGGATTGTCGCGCAAATTGTTGATGAGTTCACCCGCACCCGCTATTTGTTTAACTGGGGTAATGCGTAGATAAGCTTCGACCTTATAAATAAATGCCAACTTGACCAGACGCAGGATTTCTTCCCGCTCAACCTGCAAACCCATTTTTAATAGATGGTGATCTAAAATACCTGTGTCCGTTACATGCGGGTAACTCGACCAGTCAGGGTTTATTTTCTGCCCTAGTATTTCAAACACAGCGTCTTGGTAACATTGGCCATCAAATTGATAAGATTCAATCAACGTTCCATCGATATCAAACATTACCTGGTGCACTGTATATTCCCTATCGTTTACATCAGCTGCTTAGCTCACTGTGGGGATTGATCGGCTTTGAGTGCGATACTGGCGGCAAGGGCACTGGGGTTTTGCAAAGACGTTAATTCATCCACCCCGGGTAGGGAGTCTTGCTCAACAAACGCCAGCAGCTCGGCCTTCGCCTCACAAAATAGAATATCGAATGCCAGGCGACTCTTACCGTAAATACCGCGGTGAATCATATTGGCAGAGAACACCAACAAATCACCTTTTTGCATCGGGATCACAACTCCAGAAGCTAAATCATCAAAATTATTGCAACCCGACCTTTGCAACCTAACATCTAGTTCATGCTCAGTGTCCCATCGCTGATGCGTCCCTGGGATTAGCTCTAATCCTGGTTCATCTGCGAGCGCCAGACGAAAATGAATAACTTCAGGCCCGTTAAGAGCCCTTTGCTGCTGCTCCAGAGTCAGGTGGTATTGCGGGTCTCTGTGCCAGTAGTTTTTTTGCTGGGGATTTAACGGGTTAAAAAATAACTGGGTATTCATAAAGGCGGGTGTCACTATTCCAGTATTCAGCAGAATGCCCATGATCTTGTGGCTGGCAATTAGAGAAAATAGCTGATGACGCTGCTCGGCATTTAAATATTTAGTGCCGGTCAGATAGGCTGAATTAACGGCTTTGTGACTGGAAAGCGTTTGATTCTGTTGCTGCCAAGCTGCATGAAAACATTCTACAATCGGCAATATGGCATCTATTTCATGCTCTGGAAATAGCCCTTTGAGCAGAAAAAAGCCGTTTTCTTGATAATCAGATTTCATAACATCGATAACCCTCTGCCACAAATCCAACAGTTTAGAGACTCTCTGTTCTGCTGTAAATACAAGTTGGTAGATTAAGTATGTTGATTATCAACGACTTGCTCTTTGCTGTCAGAGGTAAAAGAGTACGGAGCACAAAGCTAACAGGAAATAAATTTTAACCAGAAGAGGATCAACCAGGATAGACTATAACAGGGCCGCGAGCACGATAGACATTTGTATTAAAACGCTAGCCTCTGCAACTTAAGGTTAGTTCGAGAACCAGAGCCAAATTATATGTGCGAATATATATAGAGAGGCTAGCACTGCTAACGATAGCACACTTTTTAGCCAGTTGTTATCGCTGTTGAGACAGACACTGCATTATTCGCTGCAGCAATTTCTACCCACCTAAGTGAGCCCATAGCGACGATAATACAGCGATCACTTTAGCGCGCAAAAAACCTTTTCTAAAACAGTTTAATAGCCGACATACAACGCGCAATGAATGTCAGCAAATCACCTTCCAGCATGAGAAAAAATGCATTTGAATTTTTGCTGTTTCTGGTGCTGTTTCTGGTGCTGGTGCTGGTGCAATAGCCTGCAATCAAAAAAAACCAAATCTCAATTAAAACGCGCCACTGTCCTTAGTGACGCAATTCACCTGGAACTTTATTCAGACTAAACCTGTTGGTATAGCTGCGATCCGGATTCCTTAAACTCCTTAGCCTTTTCTTTCATCCCCTGCTCCACTTCCTTACTCATCGCCGCGATTGCGCTGTCATCGAGCTGCCTAACTTCCTGAGAGATCTTCATCGAACAGAACTTAGGCCCACACATTGAACAGAAATGTGCCACTTTAGAAGATTCTTTGGGTAATGTCTCATCGTGGTAGGCACGCGCAGTATCAGGGTCTAACCCTAAGTTAAATTGATCTTCCCAACGAAATTCAAATCTAGCCTTAGACATAGCATTATCGCGAATTTGTGCACCCGGATGCCCCTTCGCCAGGTCTCCTGCGTGGGCAGCTAACTTGTAGGTGATAATACCGGTTTTAACGTCATCTTTGTTTGGCAGCCCCAAGTGCTCTTTGGGAGTCACATAACAGAGCATGGCACAGCCGAACCAGCCGATCATCGCCGCACCAATTCCCGAGGTTATATGATCGTAACCTGGTGCAATATCAGTGGTCAGTGGCCCCAAGGTATAAAAGGGTGCCTCGTCACAAACTTCCAATTGCTTGTCCATGTTTTCCTTGATCATGTGCATTGGCACATGGCCTGGGCCTTCTATCATCACTTGAACATCGTGTTGCCAGGCGATCTTGGTTAGCTCACCCAAGGTTTCCAACTCTCCAAATTGCGCCTCATCATTGGCATCAGCAATTGAGCCTGGACGCAGACCATCCCCAAGAGAGAAGGATACATCGTACTCTTTGCAGATTTGGCAGATATCTTCGAAGTGGGTATATAAGAAGTTTTCTTGATGGTGGGCCAAACACCACTTCGCCATAATAGAGCCACCGCGAGAGACGATACCTGTAACACGCTTAGCTGTCATTGGCACATAGCGCAGTAACACACCGGCGTGGATAGTAAAGTAATCTATACCTTGCTCTGCTTGTTCGATAAGGGTATCGCGGAAAATTTCCCAAGTCAGATCTTCGGCAATGCCGTGAACTTTTTCTAGGGCCTGGTATATAGGCACTGTCCCTATAGGCACATGGGAGTTGCGCACAATCCATTCACGGGTTTCGTGGATATTTTTACCGGTCGATAAATCCATGATGGTGTCAGAGCCCCAGCGTGTGCCCCAAGTCATCTTCGCCACTTCATCTTCAATGGAAGACCCCAGCGCTGAGTTACCTATATTACCGTTGATCTTTATCAGAAAGTTGCGACCAATAATCATCGGCTCGACTTCCGGATGATTGATGTTGGCCGGGATGATAGCGCGACCACGCGCCACTTCATCGCGAACAAATTCAGGGGTAATCTCACTGGGAAGACTTGCGCCAAAACTTTGCCCCGGGTGCTGGAAATTCAGCTCCGGGTTAGCTTTGGCTTCTATTAACTTCATGTTCTCGCGAATCGCGATATATTCCATTTCTGGGGTGATAATTCCCTGGCGTGCGTAGTGCAACTGCGTCACATTACAGCCTTTCTTGGCGCGCCTTGGCTTGCGCTCTAAATTAAAGCGCAGCGCGTCAAGGCGCTGATTATCAGCCCGGGCACGGCCGTAGTCAGAAGATAACCCCTCCAGTAACTCAGTATCCTCTCGCTCCAGAATCCACTGCTGACGCACACTGGAAAGCCCTTTCCTTACATCTATGATCACTTCGGGGTCTGTGTAGGGGCCGGATGTATCATAAACCATTACCGGCTCATTCTTTTCTGCAACTTCTTCTTTGCTAAAAGATGCAGGGGAATCTGCCAACTGTATGGCGCGCATAGGTACCCGAATGTCGGGGCGGCTGCCTTGAATGTAAACTTTTTTAGATCCGCTGAAAGGTTTGATCGACTCTGCATCGACAACAGCGGTAGCGCTAAGGTGGGTGCTGGAGATAAGGTTGCTCATACATTGGTCCTCTAGTTACGACTAAGTGCTCAGTGGCTCTGAGCTTATTAAAATAATGTCGTGTCTAGAGGCGATCTTATGCACAAATCGCACAGCAACTAAAACAGATAAATGAATAGACCTTCAATGCAAAACCACAATGATTTTACAGCCAGGCATATTGATTAGATTTTAGTTCTTTCTATTGCTTGTTTCCTACGCCGGTATTAACCGGATCAGGTTCGCGGGTTGGTTTTCACCTCTCGTCCCTAGTTTGCACCAGAGAACCCCGACAAGACATTGCTAAGCACTATAGCGACTATGCGCCAAATGTCTATAGATCCAGATAGAAAAAGAGGGTACTGGTAAAAGAAAGGGGCTAAAAAAGTAGTGAGTAGTGAGTAGTGAGTAGTGAGTAGTGAGTAAATAAAAACAGCTGAGTTGGGTTAAAGCAAAGGAGAAAGTAACAAAGGAGGATTTTAACAAAAACTGGTGCCCGGGGCCGGACTTGAACCGGCACAATCTTGCGATCGGGAGATTTTAAGTCTCCTGTGTCTACCAATTCCACCACCCGGGCTTCGAGTGTCGCGTAGTTGTTATTACAACCAGCGAAGGGAATAAATGGAGGCGCGAGTCGGAATCGAACCGGCGTGGACGGAGTTGCAGTCCGCTACATAACCACTCTGTCATCGCGCCCCATACTTAAAACATTGAGATAGATTGGAGCGGGAAACCGGGTTCGAACCGGCGACCTCGACCTTGGCAAGGTCGCGCTCTACCAACTGAGCTATTCCCGCGTCGTTGCTATCTCTGTAACAAGTGGGGCGTATTATAGAGATATCAGCGGGCATGTCAACAACTAATAATAATATAATTTTTGCTTAAATATTAGTCACTTATATAGAAATATCGGATGAATTTCAGCCATTATCCACAGCCGTTAAACAACGCTCTAAAGCTTTATCTGATATTTCAAGTACTTATAAAAATTAACGGCGAGCACTACTGCTGTCCCGGCCCTTTCTGTGTACTTCGTTTTAACGAGACAGCAGGCTATTTATGTTAACTGTGTTTTTTTAAATCACTCCAAGCCGCTTGTAAATAGATCAACATAGACCATATTGTCAGCAGTGCAGCGATATACAAAGCACTGACCCCAGCCCAGCTCCAGAGGGTCTCTGGTTCGACCGAAAGTAGTATTAAAATTGATATCATCTGCATCGCGGTCTTTACTTTACCGACATAAGAAACCGCCACATTAGAACGTTTTCCCAGTTCTGCCATCCATTCGCGCAACGCCGAGATCACTATCTCCCGGCAGATAATGACGATAGCGGGAATAGTCATCCAGGGGCTGGCATAGCTAACGCATAACAGGACCAGAGCGACGGCAACAATTAATTTATCCGCGACAGGGTCTAGAAACGCCCCCAGGGTGGTACTTTGATCGAGTTTTCGAGCCAGGTACCCATCTAGCCAATCGGTCACACAGGCAATCGCAAACACGGATCCACAGGCGATATTTACCCAGCTAAAGGGTAGGTAGTAAAGTACCACCAAAATTGGAATTAGTGCGATTCGAATAAGGGTAATAATATTGGGTGTATTCATAAATTAACAGCTGACTAAACTATCGGCAGAGGGTCATTTCTCTGAGTAATAATATTAGTTAATAACTGGTTCACTCCTAGCTTGTAACTATTGATCTGGATGCAGAGCTGCGTAAATATCTTCAGCAAGCGCCGTGCTTATAGTAGAGACTTTTGTAATTTCTTCAATGCTTGCGCTTTCAATTGAGGGAATTGAGCCAAAATGTTTCAACAATTCTCTACGACGCTTGGGCCCAATACCGTCAATATCTTCTAATTTGGACTTGCCCCTGGCTTTACCACGTCTCGCTCTGTGACCGGTAATGGCAAAACGGTGTGATTCATCTCTGATATGTTGTACTAAATGCAACCCGGGCGAATCTGCTGCAATCATGATCTCCTGATTGGTATCTGGATTTATCAGCGTCTCTAAACCCGGTTTACGGGTCACACCTTTGGCAATACCAATGACCTGAATATTGAAGATATCCAAACTCTTAAGCACATCTACCGCCTGACTAACTTGGCCCTTACCACCGTCGATAAATAAGATATCAGGTTTTTTCCCCTCCCCTTTTTTCAGCCTGGCAAAGCGGCGGGTAAGCGCTTGATGCATAGCGGCGTAGTCATCCCCTGCGGTGACTCCCTCTATATTGAATCGACGATAATCGGTCTTGAGCGGGCCGTTATGATCGAAAACAACACAAGAGGCGACTGTTGCCTCGCCGGAGCTGTGTGAGATATCGAAACACTCCAGCCGCTTGGGTATTTCATCTAACCCTAAACTTTGCTGCAAAGAGAGGAATCGGTTATAGATATTCTTTTTGCTGGCCAGCTGATTGGCTAATTGCTGTTCGGCATTGGTTTGTGTCAGTCGCTGCCAACCGGCACGATCACCACGCACGTTAAAACTGATTTCAACTTTCGCTGCGCGCCGACCAGTCAAGACTTCCTCAAGGCAATCGACATCTTGCAGCTCGTGACTACAGATAATACTCTCGGGAATTTCTCGATTAGCGGATAGATACCACTGAGCTACAAAGGCGGAGAGCACATCAGATTGCGTCTCTTCAATGGCAACTTTGGGATATAATGCCTTAGTGCCAATAACTCGACCACCTCGAACAAACATCTGATAGATACAGACGCCTCCCGGGGACATGGCACAGCCGATAATATCGGCATTGCCCTTGCCGCCAATCACCGCCTGTTGCTCTTGGGTGTGTTGCAGTGACTGAATCTGGTCTCTAAGTTGAGCGGCTTTTTCAAACTCCAACGCAACCGCTGCCTCTTCCATTTGCCGAGCCAGTTCTGACATGATTTTAGTACTCTTACCCTCTAAAAACATCATGGCGTGCTTTATGTCATAGGCATACTGCTGTTTATCTATCAGCTCTACACAAGGAGCTGTACAGCGCTTAATCTGATGTTGCAAACAAGGTCTGGAGCGGTTTTTATAAAAGCTCTCATCACATTGGCGAATCTGAAATATTTTTTGCAGAATACTTAATGTTTCGCGAACCGCAGTACCACTGGGAAATGGTCCAAAATATCTCCCTTTACGCCTTTTCGCACCGCGATGAAAAGTCACCGACGGATAGTCTTCAGCATCGTTAATAAAGATAAAGGGGTAGCTTTTGTCATCGCGCAACAAAATATTATAGGGGGGACGGTATTGCTTAATCAGATTTTGTTCTAAAAGCAGTGCCTCTGTCTCACCGTGAGTAATCGTGATTTCTATATCGGCGATTTTTGCCACTAATGCTTCAGTTTTTGTCGACAACCCACTCGCCCGAAAATAACTGGCGACTCGATTTTTAAGGTTTTTAGCCTTGCCGATATAAAGTAACTCACCTGCTGCATCGAACATTTGATAAACGCCGGGGCGTTTAGTTAACCTGGCTAAAAACTCTTTACTGTTAAATGGATCCAATGCAAAACCTTATCAATCTTTAACTTCAATAATCACCTGTCGGCCAATTTATCCGCTGCAACATCAACTCCGACATTGGCTGCTGCGAAGTATTGCCCGGCAACAAATGCTGTTAACAGCTACTTTACCTAACTATTTATTTGGTTATCACGCTTATTTGCATCCATCAAACTGGACAGTGCTTGCTGATGAATTTCACCCAGCTGCTCTCTGGCATCATCAGTAATTTCAGATCCCGAGGACAGAGAGACCTCCAAATAGACGCCTATTTCTGCAAAGTAATAGGTTCTTGCGTTATGACTATTCGCGCGGCGCAATTTACTCAAAGAAATCTGCGCACCGTGGAGTAAAATGTGATTGATATCAGTGGCGCTCATCAAAGGGTTGCGCTGTTCTTGTAGCGCTTGTTTAGGCTTATTCTGTGCGCTGTCTTTGTCTGTCATATATTGCTCTTTTGCCAACACTAGATAACTATATCTAGTCAATGCATGAAATAGACTGCTTATTGATGACGACTACAGCCCAATAGGATAACAATAAAATACTCTGAAAGCTCATGAAGATGATTGTTTTAATTGTCGGGAAAATAAACACTAACCCGAACAAATACATCGCTGCAGTATAGTTCAACAAAAAGAAATTAAGTGGTGCAGAACGACATCTCTATTTTCTCGGCAGATTGGCCGCCACAGTGACACAACAGGGTGATACTAATGCAGCCGCCTGATCAGGGCTTAATTTTGGCTAAGTACATATCAACTTTAGCGCATTTCATATCGCTGGCGGCTGTCTCAATACGCTGCATGACATCATCAGGTAGCTGAGCTATTACTGAAGCGGACTGCGTCTCAAAAGCTCCTCTGAGCAGGTAAATATCTTTCCCTTTGACTTCTATGTACATCTCATCAAAAGCTTTGACCGACAAATAGCCTACTCCACTGAACAAATCTGTACTTTTGTCCCTGGCTATTTTTCCCTGGAAACAGGTAGGTAGGGCCCCTTTACCGGCTGCAGTAGGCTGAGTGATTGTACTGGGATCTAGTCCTGCTAAAATTTGTGTTTGTATGCCACTAATTTCAGTATTTTCTGTCGCAGAGTCAAATTTCACAAAGGGCATATTCCAGTGACGATCGTCAACAGAGAGCGATATAACGCTGGCCACCCCAGCGAGCAGTAACAGTGTAATGCCTTTATAAACATCTTTCATATATCACCGATAACCCCAAGATCTTTTACAGTATTAGTGTCAACAGCTTGGCTGTCCCAACCCATAAAATCACAATCAAATAATATTGTTATAGAAGTTTAACAGCTTTCAGCCAAAACAGACCGCTTTTTGCTAAACAATCGTTTTAAAACCTCTATTTAGATAAGCATAAGCAGGCATATGACAAAAATTCATCATCAGTAGTCGCTAATTTGCAACAGCCATTCGCTAAAGTCCTGAATATCTGCCTTTAATTCTAAGCACAGCATGATTATCTGTGAAATTGCTTCATAGTACCTTTATATTCATTCAACTATATTTAACAGGCGCCGATAGCCTATTATCGAATCAATTTTAGAGGGCAATGTAATGATTAATACCTTTTATTCCAATACCTCCTATGTAGCTCAGAGTACTGAGTTCAGCTCATTCGAGCACGAGGCCCACCGCAACCCTGGAGCGACTGCTAATGAAGCATTATTGGCGCGATTGGCCAAAAATGTCCCGGGTCTAAAAAAAGACGATGTTACAGACCTAGCTAGCAATGATTTCAGCCCTAACAAAGTCGCTGAAAGAATAGCGAAGTTCGTCGCTCTCGGTTTGGAAAATGCCCGCAGCGAAGGCCGTAGTGAAGAGGAAATCCAGAGTAAATTTGATGCGGCGATGCAAGGGGTGCAAAAAGGTTTTGATGAAGCACGAGAAATCCTCGATAACCTGAATTTATTGACTGCTGACATATCCACCACTATAGATGAGACAGAAGAACTGACTTTCAAAGCTTTAGAGGCCCTTAACCCCTCTCAAAGTAGCTCGCCTAGCCTGCCGGTGTATCACACCCAAGTGGCGGCGGTTGAGCGCTACTCCCAGGCAGAGTCCTTCTCTTTGGAGCTGGAAACTCAAGACGGAGATAAAGTTAAGATTCAGTTCGCCAATCAAAGCAGTAGTGAATCTGCATTTGCCTACAGCGGTGACGACCAGGGCAATCATAGTGCAGTCTATAGCTTGACCCAGAGTCAGAGCAGCGCTTTCCAATTCCAGGTCCAGGGAGACCTAGACGAAGATGAACTAGAAGCTATTGCCAAGCTGATTAACGATGTCAGTGAAATTTCTAATGAATTTTTTAACGGCGACGTGCAAAAAGCCTTTGAAATTGCCACGCAGTTCAACATGGATAAGACCGAGCTAGCCTCTATGAACTTACAGCTAACTCAATCACAATCATACTCGGCAGCGGCGAGCTATCGCAGCGTAGAGCAAAATTCTGTACCGGACATCGGAAAATTAGCGGGACACTTCTTAAATAATATTGATCAGGCAACTCAGAGACCTGAATTAGATTTCTTGCAAAACATCACCGATGTCAGCCAGCGTCTATTAGACAGCTTGGTTCAGCAGGATTCCAGATTCATTGACGGTGATGACCAGCAGCAATCAATATTTGCCGCCAGCCTCTCGCGCATTAAAGATATCATTGAATCAATGCAGCAACAGGAAGTGAATGACGTTGCACCTAGCGCTAACGCAGATGTCGATTAACCTTAAGTACCTGGCAGCACAGTTTTCAAGCTTGCTGCCAGCCTTTGGTTGCCGCACCATTAGCACTGATAATACTCTCAGTTAACCTTGAGCGGCAGAGCATTGAAGATAATATATCCGCCAATTACTGAGCAAAGCAGATAATCCCCTGACAGCGCCACCGATAAACGGTAATATCTTACTCCATCAGGTATACATCCCATTATTAATTATCCAGGCACCTTCAATGAGCGATAACGTTATAGACTTTAAAAGTCGCCAGCAGCAGGCTGCACACCAGCGCAAGGAAGCTGGGTTTAAAGATATGCAGCAACGATTTGAGACTGCGCTTCCCAATGAAAAAGGGAGCAAAGATAAATTGCTTGGCCTATTCAAAAAAAAGAAAAACCCCCGCACTCCTAAAAAGAGCTAGGCACTTTTGTATGGATTAAAAGACTTCTCGGTAGGCAAATAACCCCTGACTGCCGCCGGTATGCAAAAACAACTGGTTGGAGCCCTCTGCAATTATCCCTTTGTCAGACAAGTCGATGAGCCCTGCCATTGCCTTCCCAGTGTATACCGGATCGAGCAACACCCCCTCAAGTGATGCACAGCGCTTCACTGCCGCTATCATAGGCTCTGTAGACACTCCATAGCTTGCACCATAATAGCTGCCATTGGTATGTACCCGCCCTTCTGCCAAGCCCGGGTCCAACTCCAGATATTCCAACACAGAACACAACAACTCGGTCACTAACAGCGCTTGTTGCTCTGTCGTTTTACTGACACTGATCCCTAAGACTTTAATGTCACTGCCACAGGCTATTAATCCCGCTAAAAGCCCTGCCTGGGTCCCAGCACTGCCAGTGGCTATCACTATCTGATCTATACTCAATTGCTGCTGCTCGATTTGCTGCACTATTTCCATAGCGCAACGTACATAACCTAAACTGCCCACAACATTAGAGCCGCCAATAGGAATAAAATACGGTTTTTTCCCCTGGGCTTGTAATTCTACAATTAGGTTTTCGCAATAAGCTTGTGGATTCTCATCGGTACCTAAGCGGTGGATAGTGGCCCCTAACAGCTGATCTAATAAGATATTGCCATTGTTATAGAAGTCAGTTTTGGGTGTATTTGTAACATCTTCCAACACCAATTCACAGTCCAAGCCAAATTTTGCCGCAGCCGCCGCACTTTGGCGCGCATGATTCGACTGCAGACCGCCGATTGTGACTATAGTATCTGCGCCATTAGTTAACGCCTGCGCAATCAGATACTCCAGCTTGCGGGTCTTATTACCGCCGCCGGCCAGCCCCGTGCAGTCATCTCTTTTAAAATACAAATTGCAATTGAGCGTGGCAGACAGGCGCGGGGCACTCTCAAGCGCTGTGGGGCCATGAGTGATAACGACTCGATCTATTGCAGAAAAATCGCGCATACTTAAACATCTCCGAAGGTAGAACATGGAAGAAAAGGAATATTATTGGGCAGTGCAAAATATACCGCTCTACACGGCATCTCTCAAAGCTTTTTTATCAGAAAGGAGGTCTGCTGTGCCTGATAATCACCTAAAATCTATAGATTCACGTTATTATTAACTGATCAATATCGATGGATTTAAAAAATGATCGCCCTGCTGAGAATACTGCTAATCCTGCCCGTTTTTATTTTAATCTGCACCACAGGCAGCATATTTTGCCTTATCAGGCCTTTTCACAAAAACAATACTCTAGTCATCGCCCGTACACTAGGCGCTCTGGCGCCGCTCTTTGGCATCAAGCTCATTGTTCGCGTGCCGAAAAGAAGCGTTTATACGCCGCAAGTATTCATCGCCAACCATCAAAATACTTATGACCTAGTGACACTCACGGCTGCTGTGAGCGAAGGCACAGTTAGCATTGGCAAAAAGAGTATTCGCTGGCTGCCCTTTTTTGGCCAGCTCTACTGGCTTTGCGGTAACATATTGATTGATAGGAACAACAGAACCAGCGCCAGAAAGACGATCGACCAAGTTTGTCAACGAATAGTGGATAAAAAACTGTCAGTTTGGATGTTTCCCGAGGGTACTCGCAGTCGTGGCAAAGGCCTGTTAGCTTTTAAGATGGGGGCATTCCACACCGCCATTCACGCTAAAGTCCCTATCGTACCTGTGGTATTAAGCACCACCACTAACTTTAAACTTAACTGCCTTAATAACGGCTATGCCATTGTAGAGATGCTTGAGCCCATCGACTCTGAGCCCTATCACACAGCAAAAGCATTAGCGGCGGATTGCCAGCAATTAATGTCGGATAAGATCGTCACCCTTGACCGAGAAGTCTCAATTTTAAATCAACGTAACTAATTTACAGAGTTTAATCTTCCGACAGTTTTCAGGCATGAGATAAACACTGGAAAATCGGTATTTCTGCTTGCCTGTAATTGCAGTTGCTACTAGACTTGCCCCTGATCTTGTCGGGGTGCCTTATTTTTAGGCTGAGATTGGCTGTGCCAAATCCCGTTGCACCTGATCAGGTTAATGCCTGCGTAGGGAACAAGTGACACTGTAATTGCCTTTTAAACTCAAGGCATATAGCTATGTTTTAGATAGCATCCAATTACAGCTGTACCACTTGTCCCAGAATTTATTGCTGACTGGGAATCATAAATGCCACTCTCTCCTTCGTTAAACATAGCCATTGTCGGCGCCGGTCTTGTCGGCAGGTTACTGGCCTATCAGCTCAGTCAGCACAAACTTAAAATTAGCTTATACGAAGCCAATAGGCTAAACAGCCACACCCCAGCAAATCAATTGAACGCGGCAGCCTTTACCGCTGCTGGCATGATAGCTCCGATCTCTGAAGCGCTGGAAGCCGATTTAGATTGCTACTACCTAGGTACAACTTCTCTTGCTCTTTGGCCCAAGATTGTCTCTGAGCTCAACTTGAAAAATGCTGCCCAAATTCATTATCAGCAAAGTGGCAGCCTGATCATCAGCCATCCACAAGATCGCGCTGAACTCCAGCATTTTTCCAGAGCGACGCAGAGACTCGCAAACACCACCGGCGCAGCATTTACTGCGCTTAATGGCAGTGACATTCGCCACTTGGAACCGGACATTGGCAATGGCTTCGAACAGGGCATACTACTACCCGATGAAGCGCACATAGACAATAGAGCACTGATGGCCAGCCTGCTACAGCAATGCCTGAAGCAAGAGGTAAAACTCATCGATGACACTGCAGTCGAAATCGACAACAATTGGGTACTGTACGGCCAGAATCGCCACAGTTACGATTGGGTTTTTGACTGTCGCGGTATCGGCGCAAAAGTCCACAGACCTGAGCTTCGAGGAGTGCGCGGCGAACTATTAAGAGTTTACTGCCCCGAGGTTAACTTTAACCGGCCAATTCGGTTAATGCACCCGCGTTATCAATTGTACCTAGTCCCTAAGCCTGGACAACAATTTGTAATTGGTGCCACGCAAATTGAAAGCGAAGACCGCTCGGCCATGACAGTACAATCTATGTTAGAGCTCTGCAGTGCTATGTACAGCATCAATCCGGCCTTTGCGGAGGCGAGAATTTTAGAGCAGAACACAAATTTACGCCCCGCCTTAAATAATAACAAAGCCAGTGTCTTAGTCTGTGACCGGCATATTTCTATCAACGGCCTGTTTCGCCACGGCTACCTAGTAGCTCCCGCCATTGTACGCAGTGTTATTCACTGGCTACAGGGACAGCAATGCCAACATCATAAAATACTTTTCAGTACCTTGGAGCATCCCTAGTGCTTAATATTTCAGTTAACAACCAAGAATTTTCGGTCGATGAAAACTGCACTTTATTGCAATTAATTTCGCTGGCCGGCTTTGCCGATCAAAGGATTGCATTGGCACTCAATGGTGAGTTTGTAGCAAAAACTCACTACTCAACAACTGCGCTATCGCACCGCGATAACGTTGACATAGTTAAACCTATTGGAGGCGGCTAATGCAGCACAGCGATACTCTGACGTTATATGACACTTCCTTTAACAGCCGGTTCTTACTGGGAACAGCTCTGTATCGCTCACCGACACAGATGTGCGAGGCGATAAAAGCTTCAGGCTCTGAATTCATTACTCTAAGCTTGCGCCGGCAAAATCCAGAACAGAGCGATGGGGACGCTTTCTGGCAACTAATTAAAGAGACTGGCTGTAAATTGCTGCCTAATACAGCGGGGTGTAAATCTGCAAAAGAGGCGATTAACCTCGCTGAAATGTCGCGAGAGCTATTTGCCACCGACTGGATCAAACTTGAAGTGATCGGTGACGATTATAACTTGCAGCCCGACCCGTTTGAGCTAGTCATCGCTGCCACCGAACTGATAAAACGCGGTTTCAAAGTATTACCTTATTGCACTGACGATCTGGTTCTGTGCCTTAGATTACGTGACGCTGGCTGTCAGGTACTGATGCCCTGGGGCGCTCCTATAGGCACAGGACAAGGGCTTTTAAACAAATACCACCTGCAGAGCCTGCGTGAGCGAATCACCGACATCCCGCTGATTATCGATGCGGGGCTAGGCTCTCCCTCGCAGGCCGCTGCTGCATTAGAGATGGGTTACGATGCGGTACTACTTAATACCGCGGTAGCTAAAGCCGATGACCCAGTGTTAATGGCAAGAGCCTTTTCACTCGCCATCAGTGCCGGGCGCAGCGGATATTTAGCGGGCTTGATGCAGCGCAGGCAAACAGCAGCGCCGAGCACCCCAGTGCTAGGACAACCTTTTTGGCACCAACAATAGAGTTAAACAGCGATTATGTCTTGGACACTTTCCTCCTTTGAAGAGCAATTTTGCGGCGTTAGTTATTTTGACTGCAGCACAGATAAACAATTTGTGGTGCGCGATGTTCTGACACCTTTGTTAAGGCAACCTGTTGATGTAACGCAATTGCAGCAGCAAAACATCCACGCAGCCAAAATCATTAGAGTCGTTATCGATGTACAGCTGGTACAAGCCCCACTAGATGAGGTTATTGCCGCCCTACTGGTCTTAAAAACAGAAACAGTACACATTGTCTGCGAGCTATTACTAAGCCCAGAGCAACTGCATAGCTCGGCAAATAGCAAGAGTCAGTGCAATCAACTGCTGCATCTGGCGCAATTGTCAAATTTGTTAATCTGTAGCACCGAGTTGTTTACCCTTATAACCGGCACAGCAGGTCTGACAGAGCATCGGCAGCAGAAAAATTCACAGCTACTGTCTGACTTATCTCTGCAAGCGGTAATTCTCAGTTCTAACCACGTTAATAGCCACTGGATGTACTGCACTGCAAGTACTTGGGGACAACTGGCTTTTGACAATCGACAAAGTAGCAAATTCAGGCTCTCTACTTCGGATACGGTAGCTGACCTTAGCCAATTCGGCTTTTTATCCGCCGCTATCTCAGCCTTCATGTTACAGGGCAAACGCTGTTGTGATGCCTTAGTACTATCACTGGCTTACCTGCAACAAAATGCAGATCGCCTGGTGGCTGATCATCTATTGGAAAGCCAGCCAATAACTTTAGCAGGCGGCTGGCCTTGCGATTTGTCTTACTACCCCAATTTAGACACTGGACTGACCCGCCATAAGCCTACTATTTTTGCCTCTACGGATACTCTATCACTGGGTCTCTACCCGGTAGTAGACAGTATCAGCTGGCTGGAAAAATTATTAAAGCTGGGGGTAAAAACTATTCAGCTACGGATTAAAAACACTGCTGAAGAACAATTAGAAAACCAAGTGGCAACAGCGGCGCAGCTCGGCAGGCAATATCAGGCCAGGCTATTTATCAATGATTACTGGCGCCTTGCTATCAAGTACCAATGCTATGGTGTACATCTTGGACAGGAGGACTTAGATAATACTGATTTGAGCGCCATTGCGGCAGCGGGGTTACGCTTAGGTGTCAGTACCCACAGTGAATATGAATGGCTCAGGGCTGTTGCCATTAAGCCCAGTTATATTGCAATGGGCACTGTCTATCCAACTCAGACTAAACCGGCCATCTTAATTGGTTTAATTAATTTACAGCGTTGGTGTAAGACCTTGGCCGATCACTACCCTCTGGTCGCCATCGGTGGTATCAAGTTAGCTAACATTGAACCTGTATTAGCATCTGGAGTTGGTTCTATCGCTGTGGTCACTGCGATTACCCTGGCCGAGGATTATAAGCTGGCAACTGAGCAGCTGACTCAGTTACAGCTTCCACAGCGGCAAGTTTAATTAGCATTGCTGACAGTGTATAAAAGGTTTGGGAACACAAAATCAAGGAGCCACTCTTTTATAGATCAAAACTTTGACGCTTTTTTCACGCTCTTGCTCGGCAAAGTCTTCAGGGACAGGCAAATGTTGTTCGAAGACAAAATCACTGCACTGGGAAGCCATTAAGGATTTAACAAACTGACTCGTTTGCTCAGGGTCATTATGACACAGCATCACGGTGGCATTCGCGGTAGTGAGCTGTGACAAACGCCTTAGCACTTTACAATAATCGCGCTCGGCGATAAAAGAGCCCGGCTGAAAACTTGGCGGATCTATAACCACAATATCGTAGGGACCGGGCTTTTTTATCCGCGACCAAGATTTCAACATATCGTAGGGCATGAACTGACTGGCCGCTTTGTCCTGGTTATTCAACTGGTGGTTCTTACGACCAATTGTCAGCGCTCTCTTACTCACATCAACATTCACGACTGACTTTGCTCCGCCGGCGATCGCCGCCACCGAAAAGGCACAAGTATAAGAAAACAAGTTCAGCACTTTGGCGCCTTGTGCTTGTTCCCTCAACCAACTTCGACCGTTGCGCATATCCAAAAACAGACCAAAATTTTGGAACTGCAGCGGCTCTATTTGGTAGATCAATCCCGACTCAATAACTTGCATCACCTCTGATACTTCACCATAGGGGATACTAAATTTGGTGTCGCGTTTTCGCCCTCGCTCTTGAACCAACACCCCCTGAACAACTTCTCTGGAGGCTAGCAAAGCTACTAATTGATCTAATAAAGCTATTTCAATATCATCGTATAAGCGGATAACTGCCACAGGTGGCAGCCAGTCAATGACGACTGCATGCAGTTGATCAATGACGCCACTGCGACCGTGAAACAGTCGCCGCACTTCCCATTGACCTTCAATGAGAGATTGGCTGAACTGATGATCAATCCAGGCGTTTAGCTCAGGTGGCAGTTCTGTTGGTAATTCTTTTGGTAATACAGGGGTATCAGACATTTAGGTAAGGCTTTCAACAAATATAGGGGTTTGCAGCCAATAATGGCGCTGGAATATACGAATTATAACTTATCATCGATAAGAAAATAGCCACGGCGCAAATAAATCGGCTCCTCAGCCGATAAAGCCGACAATCAACTAAGAAAATCCTCATCTAACTGCTACAATGCATTTAATATTTCCCTAACTAACTCAGACATATATCGCCCTTATGATAATTGAATACATCAGACAAAGTATCTTTTTTTTCCGCAGTAACATCACTGTATTAGCAAAAATTCATCTACCCTTTATTTTGATCTTCAACCTTTTACTGCTACAGATAGAGCAACCTCTAAGCAGCGAAAACAGAGACTCTCTGTTGTACATCTCTGCGCTGAATTTACTCTTTATCCCTATCTATTGGGGAGCGACGATCGCCTTTATGCAATCAACCGTTGAGGGACCACAATACACTGCTGGACAGGCCATAGTGGCGAGCTTTAGTAACTGGCCAAGGCTATTCTTGGTCTTTTTAATTTCAAGCATATGCATCATATTAGGTTTTATGGCATTCATAGTGCCTGGTATCTATATTGCCGTAAGACTGTCAATTGCTGACTACATATGCGTGGTGGAGAAAAAGACGCCACTGCCGAGCTTAAAGCAAAGCTGGCAGCACACCGAACAATATATTTGGCCTATTTTAAACGGTACCGCCGCTATTTTGATGGCTATTATGCTGTCAAAGTACCTGCTAACTAGCTTGCTAGGTTCTATTCTCAATGACTACCAGTACTTAAGTTTATTACTTGATATCTGTTTCGACTTTATGAATGTACTAGTGATGATCTACGGATTCAGAATTTACTGTCTGATCAAGCAGGAATTATAATAAAATTTAAACGCTGACTCGTTGACGAGCCAAGATATCCCTGTCTATTTTTCACTCTTACCTTATAATGTTAAGACGTTAAAAATAACAATTTTATGCTCATATTTACTAAGGATTATCCAATGACTACTTTTCACTTGAAAGATCCGATTGATAATGAGCTATTTTCCGAGGCATATGACGAATTTTTAGAACAGTACAGTATTTGCGAATCAAGCATCGTAGATTTAGAGCACGAGCCTAACAACACTGTGTTACTTGATGATCTGTTCCGCACTATCCATACGGTTAAAGCCAACACTAGCCTTCTGGGCTTCGCACCCATGGTCGTGATACTGCAAGAGCTTGAGACAATCCTCGATTTAGTGCGCCACGGAAAAATCCCCTTTACCGACCGTGCCGGCGACTTGACTTTACTGTTGATGGACAAAGCCAGAGACTTTATGGAGCAGTTTAGAAGCGCTGCAAAAGTCGAATATGACAACGAACTCTATCACTCTGTAGAGCTGGGATTACAACAGCTCGCTGCCAGTTCGCCAGAAATGATGGCACCCATTCTAGTCAATATCATCGCCCTGGTTGACCCAAACACATCACTCTCTGCAAACAATAAAAAGAACTGGCTGCAAGCACTCTCTGCAGATAACGCAGATTTAGAATTTTTATACCAGATGGCTAAAACCTGTGAGAGCCGAGTCGGTTACTGGCAGGGGCGAACTGACAGGATTGGCCAACTGGCACTGGCAATGAACCAGGCAGCCGGCTCACCCGTCGACCCTGTTACATTAGCAGCTTCATTATTTGCCCATGACGTAGCCATGGCATTTCTGCCCACACCGCTGTTAAACCAACAGGGCAAACTCAATGAGAAACAACAGACACTAGTGCGACAGCACGTACAAACCTCGTCGCAATTAATGCGCTCACTATTCAACTCTCACCTCGCCGGACTGATGCTGATGCAGCACCAAGAGTTAGTTGATGGCACCGGTTACCCCAACGGCCTAACCGGTGAAGATATTAACCCTGGGGCAAAAATAATTGCCATAGTGCACACCTTTGAAGCTATCACTCACGGTCATACCAGTGTCTCATTACATAAAAGACCGTTGATGCGGGCACTTTTAGAGATCAACAAAAAAGCCGGTATTGAGTTCAGTGAGCGCTGGGTGGAAATATTTATGCAAGTTGTACGCAAGTTCAACTGAGTATTTTTAACCCAGGCAACTGCCAATACCTGCAAAAAACTGCCATAGCAAAGCAACCGGTTTGACAGCCCGCCCGGTAAACGACACTTTTATATCACTCAGTTTTTTTACAAACGATAGGAAACAGCGACCAGTGAAGCGTAAATTTTGGAGCAAACAAATATTAGATCTCGTCCCTTATACCCCGGGAGAACAACCAAAGATTAATGATCTGATAAAACTAAACACCAACGAGAACCCCTACCCGCCCTCTCCATTAGTCAGCAAATTGCTCGCTCAATTTGATATAGACCACTTGCGTCGCTATCCAGATCCGGAAAGCTTTGAGCTTAGCCAGACACTGGCTGATTACTACAATGTTGCAGTCGACAATATCTTTATAGGCAACGGCTCTGATGAAGTATTAGCCCACGCATTTATGGCCTTTTTTCGCCAGCAGCAACCGATTTTAATGCCGGATATCAGTTATAGTTTTTATACTGTGTACTGTGATCTATACGCCATCAAAGCTACCGCAATACCCATCGAAGATGACTTTTCTATCGACTTAGCTAAATATAACATCGCCAATGGGGGAATTATTTTTGCCAATCCCAATGCACCCACTGGCAGTGCCATTTCACTGCAGAAAATCGAGCAATTATTAGAAACTAATCAGCAATCTCTGGTTATAGTTGATGAAGCTTATGTGGATTTTGGCGCACAATCTGCGGTGGCTCTGACCCAGAAATATGATAACTGCCTGGTGATTCAGACACTCTCAAAATCCCGTGCCCTGGCAGGATTGCGAATAGGCTATGCTATTGGCAATAAAAACTTAATTGAGGCACTGGAGCGCGTTAAAAACAGTTTTAATTCTTATCCTCTGGACATGCTGGCTCAAGCCTGTGCTAAAACAGCCATAGAAGATGAAGACTACTTCCAGAGCAGCCTTAAAAAAATCGTCGCCACCAGGACATGGACAGAACAGCAATTAGCGTCACTCGACTTTAAGGTTCTTCCCTCCAAAACAAACTTTTTGTTTGTGCAGCACAAAAACCTTGCAGCCATTGAAATCATGCAATATTTGCGAGACAACAAAATTATTGTGCGTCACTTTACTAAAGAAAAAATAAGCAACTACTTGCGTATCAGTATAGGTACACAACAGCAAATGCAAAGCTTGATAGAATGTTTAAATACATTACTGCGAGAAGAGGAGAAATAATACTGTCATTTTCTGATCGAACACCAGGCTAAGACACAACAGCCTGGTGCTACTATTATTGATTTTTATAAGTTTTCGTCTATTTCAACTCGGTTACTACCGCTGGCCTTGGCAACCTGCAAATTCTCTTCGGCCCGGCGCAGCATTGTCTCGTGAGTCTCTTCAGCATCCCCTAAGGTCACCCCACCAATACTGACTGTAAATTTCAAATCACCTTGCGGAAAGGGGATTTCCAATTCTTCGACCATTACCCTAATACGCTCGGCAGCTAAGCCGGACTGTTCAATATTAGTTTCCGGTAAAAACATAACGAATTTATCATCGCCATATCTGGCTAAAAAGTCCGCTGTCCTTTTAAATCCATGCAAATTAGCCACTAGTTGCTGCAGGATCAGATCCCCAGCGTCCCAGCCAAAACTTTCATTAAAGGCATGGAAATTATCTATATCGACTAGCAGGAAAGAGCAGAGCCAATCGTAGCGTTGCGCCTGAGCCACTGACTGACTAAGCACTGTCATTAAGGCACGGCGATTATAGGCACCTGTCAGAGGGTCGCGTTGAGCCTGATTGATAATCTTGCGCTCTAACTTCACTTCCTCACTTCTATCGGCAATAACAAACAGCAATTCATTGTCAGCCGTTCTCTGACAGCGAGTTTGCCAAATGTGCGGCTCCTTCATCCCGAGCTCTACCCAATCCGGTGATTCTTTTAGTTTCATCGAATATTGTGCCAACACGGAGTCAGAGCTGTCTATTGCGGCGTTTATCTGCGTATTTACTTGAGTCATCATTTCAGAGGGGAACAACAACGGAAACGAAAGCCCTACCAAACTTTCAAGTTGCAGCCAATTTTCAACACCGGCACTGGCTCTTAGCACTTCGCCCTGATTGTTTAATAAGAGCACAATTTCTTCAACATTCGCCGCTAAAAGGTCAAATCGATCTTGTATAATTTCTTCGGCCATAAACTTCACCTAGACATCGTAAAAAGATAATTTAATTGTTATAACATCAGTTTAGCACTATATGCGATTGACCTTGTCAGAACAACTAAGAGCACATCTGTTTAAAACATGATTTTTTCAGAACAGTTATATGAATTAACAAATATACAAAGTATTAACGAGAGTCAACAAAAATGCTATAAGATTCGTCAAAGTTTTAACGAACCTTGGCTATAGTGTGCACTGCAAGAGTCAGACGTGACGGCGACAGAGCTAATACTACTGCTGGTACCTTCTAATCAAACGAGCTTCGTCTGCGTGGATATCAATATTATAGCTCAACCTCAGTTCGGAAAAACTAGCCACCCAAAGATCAATTTCGCTCAGTTCAAGCTGCACTTCCCCAAACATCAATACATCGCCACTTCCCTCAACGGTCAGCTGCACACCAGCCCCCTGAAGGCTAAATTCGTTGTCGCTGACTTTTTCACAACGCCATTGAGCGCAGCAGATACGCTCTACTAACTGCTCAAGTGGCATTGCACTGTACAGCGTGGCAAATAGCTTCATTTTATCTCCAAGTGATCAGGACGCATTGGCCCGGTGCATTAATTTAGTTAACACTTTAGCGGCCGCCACCATAGCAAAAGTGGTAGTGACGACAGTAGCGGCACCAAAACCTGTGTTGCAGTCCAAACCACCTTCAGCGCTACTGGTTTTTGCAGTATCAACAGTACCGTCTCCCTGAGGGTACTTCAACTGCTCGGTAGAATAGACACAGTCAACACTAAAACGCTTACCTGATCGGCTAAAACCGTAATCCCTGCGCAACTTAGAACGCACTTTCGCAGCGAGAGGATCATTTCTGGTACGCGACAAATCCGCCACTGCAACACAAGTGGGGTCCCACTGGCCACCCGCCCCACCAATACTGATAATGTTAATTTTACTGCGTTTACAGCTGGCGATGACTGCTGCTTTATCACCGACACTGTCGATTGCATCCACCACATAATCCAAGTGGGGCATCAGTATCTCACGCACATTATCGCTATTGATAAACAATTGCTCTTCATGCACTAAACATAGTGGGTTAATGTCTCTTAAGCGATCGGCCATGGCCGTTGTTTTACTTTGACCTATAGTACTCTCAAGTGCGTGGATTTGGCGGTTGGTATTGGTCACACAGATATCGTCCAAATCAACCAGCGTGATCTCGCCAATACCAGAGCGTACTAAGGCCTCCGCCACCCAGGACCCCACTCCACCTATACCTAATACGCAGACATGAGATTGGCTAAATTGCGCCAGCGCATCTTCCCCATAGATCCTTTTTGTTCCAGCAAAACGCTCATCATAGTTGGACACTAATACACCTTTATCTAGACAGACTAACGCCTACAGATTAATTACAATAAGATTAAAATTCGTCATCGGTAAACTCAGTCACTACTATATTTGAACAAACTTTACACTTCCCCTCGACATATATTATTCCCGACAGCTCATACTCACAGGGACTATTGAGTCCTAAGTTCTCTTTCTGGCAACTGTCACACCAAGTATTTTCAATAAAATCCCGCTGCTCGGCCTGCGAGCGCGCGCTAAAATCTCTTACTTTTTTCTCGTCTACTTTATCTGTCATAATATTCCTTGTTCTATAATCTAGGGTGCTATTGAATAGCACTGGTAAATAGGTCAATTCCCCCTTGGCAGGCCACAAACGGCTCTACATCAAGGCCAGTGACGAACATACTTAAGCCTGCGACCATTTGATACTACCAGGGTCGGACCAAGGTTCTAATAAAGCAGTCAACTCGGGGCTCAAAAAAAGCACTCCCTGATCGGGATCGCTACGAAAGTTATACTCTTTATTGGCGAAATTAAATGCTAGCTGCCAGGCGTGCAAGTAACACCTGTCTGCAACTAATATGTCATCCACAGTTGATTTATCTGTAGTCGCAGCCCCATAGATAGGGTCGCCAATAATTGCAGAACCTATGCTTTTAAGCGCAACCCGCAACTGATGGGTCTTTCCCGTTTCAGGTTTCAACAGAAACAGCCGCCTACCTGCTCCCGCGCTGACACTGATAAAGCGACTAATTGCCGGGTTGTTGACACTCTTTAGCAACTTCCAGCTGGAACGCCTGGACTTCTGCATATCACCTTTTACAGTTCCCTGCTTTTTTCGCGGTTTCTTATCACTCAGTGCCAGGTAATACTTTGCAATTGCATGCGCTTCAAACAGTGCGCCGAATTGAGCAGCGACAGCGGAAGATTTGGCAAATATCATCAACCCCGAGGTAACCTTGTCCAATCTATGCACTACATAGAGCTTAACTTGCAATTGTTTGGACACCAGGGCTGCAAAGCCCACTACCTGATCATCACAGTGGACACTGATTGAAATGGGCTTACAGACGACTATAAAGTCTTCATTTTCAAATAACAGGGCAAACATAAGACACTTTTTTCACTTGAGAGCATTAATAGTTCGCTCTGTTGATAATTTTGAATCCGATGATACAGCTTTCAAAGCGGCATAAAAATAGCGGATATAGTCCCATCTTAGCCAGTTGAGTTTGGCCTACAGCAATGGCAACAAAAATCACCCAATCTGAGATGTTAAAAACAGGCGCCACAATGCAGCAATATTGTTGGCGACGCAACTGAAAAATATAGCACTAACTACTTAGAACAAACGCTGCTGCTATAGAGATTATGCTCATAGACAAATAAATAGCTCTTACTGCTCTGATTTACAGTAAATTTAAGGACCCGAACATGGCTACAGGCGAACTAGCGCCAGACAAAAGCCATCGTCGCGTGGATTAAACACTCATGCTATTAGCCAGTATTGATTGACAGCTATTAACGCCTTAGTGCAGCTAATGAAGGCATAGATGTATAGCTCACACCTTGAGTGACAGGCATAACTATATAATCAATTCGGCTGTACAGCGAAGCTTAAACAACAATAGCAGCGTTTATTGATGCTGTTTGGCATTAATAATCACGGACAGAATTACTTTCCTTTAAACATGCACGAGCAATACACAATCAATGTTATACAATTATAAGCGACCCACTACACTTAAACACTCAACAAGATCAATAATCAACCAACATGACTCTAGTATTATTATTTTCCTAAATAATTGAACTATTTAATTAACATTAGATGAATATTTTTTCCCGAGGAGTTATCATCCTTTTTAATTACTAACTTGCCTCATTCTGATATAGAATTAAGTACTTAGAAGAGACACAAAATCATCTTTTTGAGTGCAAATACCGACAGTTAACATTTAGTTTTATCTAAAAGAATGTTTTCCAAACTTCTCGGGGAGAAAAGGAGAGTTTTGGAAAATTTTGAACAACAAAAATTACACACAGACTAAGCTGCAAAGCAAAAAAACAACAAAGGAATAGGTATTAATAATGAATAACTATCAAACATTCAAAAAAGTGGCTGGTGTTTTTACCCTTTCACTTGTTATCACAGGCTGTACCACAGCCACCAATAGCAAGCCTGAGCCCTGGGACACAAAGCGAGTTCTCTGTGTCGCCGCAGGTGGCTTGGCAGGTGTCGCTCTTGATGCTGCAGCCAATAGTAGTAGCGATGGCAGCTCAAAAGCTGTTGGCGCTTTAGTTGGTACTGGTCTAGGCGCAATATTCTGCGCACCGGGCGTGGTACTGGATGGTGATCAAGACGGTGTTATAGACAAAAATGACGAATGCCCGTATACCCCTCTTGGTACAGCAGTAGATGCAGTAGGCTGCTCATTGGATGATGACAAAGACGGCGTTGCTAACACTATTGATCAGTGCCCTAACACTCCTATCGGTACAGAAGTAGACGAAACTGGTTGTGAAATACTCAATGACCAAGACGGTGACGGCGTGTTAGACGAAGCAGATCAGTGCCCTGATACTCCAGCGGGAACAGTGGTTAACTCTATCGGTTGTGATGCCAGCTTGGCATTTGTTCTTGATGGCGTTTTCTTCGAGTATAAGTCTAGCGATCTAACCGCTGACTCTAAGCTAATATTAAACAGAGTTGCCGCTAAGCTAGTAGCAGCAGATGCCAAAGTACTGGTTGCCGGTCACACTGATTCAATTGGTGGCAACGCTTACAACATTGGTCTCTCTGATCAGCGAGCTGCCTCCGTTAAGCAGCACTTAATTTCTCAAGGCGTTACTTCAAATAACATTTCATCGCAAGGTTTCGGCGAAGACAATCCTATCGCCAGCAATGAAACAGATGCAGGACGCGCCCAAAACAGACGCGTTGAAATGCAAATTCAAAACTAGTAACTCTGAATTACCCAAGCCGGCCTAAGTGCCGGCTTTTTTGTGCCCTCAGCAACATCAAAACAATATACGATTAAGTCTCATTTACTAATTTCCGTCAACCTACTACAAAAATGCTCATTTACGGGACAAATTGGTAGTTACATCTTAGATCTTCAATTATTAAAGCCGATAGACTTTAGGATTGTCGACAATCCATTTGCTATAAGGTAGAATACCACTCCCGTTTCAATAGCGAGAGATAAACTCGAACGCTATTGAATATGTGCCGGAGTTTCCCATATTAAAGCAATTAACCGGCAGATTGACAGATGAGGGCTAAACCGTGCTTAAAGCTTACCGTAAACATATTGACGAACGCGCCATTCAAGGCGTTCCACCAAAACCATTAGACGCTGACCAAACTGCAGCTCTGGTTGAATTACTAAAAAGCCCACCTTCTGGCGAAGAAGATTTTATTTTAGACCTGATTAACGAACGTGTACCCGCTGGCGTAGACCAGGCGGCATATGTAAAGGCAGGTTTTTTAGCAGCTATAACAACTGGCGACGCAACTTCACCCCTTATCGACAAAGTTTCTGCGGTGAAGATTCTAGGCACAATGCTTGGCGGTTATAATATCCAGCCACTTATTGCCTGCCTGGACGATGACAGCCTGGCCCCAGCAGCTGTCAAAGCATTATCCCACACATTATTAATGTTTGATGCTTTCCACGATGTTAAAGAAAAGATGGATGCAGGTAACTTATTTGCCAAAGCGATTATCGAGTCTTGGGCAGCTGGCGAATGGTTTACATCTAAATCAAAACTTGCTGATAGTATTACCTTAACCGTCTTTAAGGTGACTGGCGAAACCAACACCGATGACTTATCCCCGGCACCCGATGCCTGGTCCCGCCCGGATATTCCGTTACACGCCAATGCCATGCTGAAAATGTCTCGTGATGGTATAGAGCCTCAAGAGCAAGGCGCCATTGGCCCGCTTGCACAAATTGAAGCCGTTAAAGCTAAAGGGCACCCGGTCGTCTACGTAGGCGATGTGGTAGGTACAGGCTCTTCTCGCAAATCGGCAACCAACTCAGTGCTGTGGTTCTTTGGTGATGACATTCCCTGTATCCCCAACAAACGTACCGCTGGTTTTTGTTTTGGTAACAAAATCGCACCAATCTTCTTTAACACAATGGAAGATGCCGGGGCGCTGCCAATCGAAATGGACGTCGATCAGATGCAAATGGGAGACGTTATCGTAGTCTACCCATACCAGGGCAAAGTGACCAATGAAGCCGGCGAAACTATCTCCACGTTCTCGCTGAAAACCCAAGTGTTACTGGATGAAGTACAAGCCGGTGGACGCATACCGTTGATCATTGGCCGAGGCCTCACTGAGAGAGCCAGAGAGGCACTATCCCTGGCTCAAACAGATATGTTCAGAACTCCGGATCAGCCTGTTGCCAGCGCTGACCAGGGCTACACTCTGGCACAGAAGATGGTAGGCAAAGCCTGCAGTGTTGAAGGCATTTTACCAGGGACTTACTGTGAACCTAAGATGACCACTGTCGGCTCTCAGGACACTACCGGTCCTATGACTCGCGACGAGCTGAAGGATCTTGCCTGTCTTGGTTTCTCTGCAGATCTGACCATGCAGTCTTTCTGTCACACCTCTGCCTACCCTAAGCCTGTTGACGTCAACACTCATCACACACTTCCAGACTTCATTATGAACCGTGGCGGTGTTTCACTGCGCCCTGGCGATGGTGTAATTCACTCTTGGCTAAACCGCATGTTGCTGCCTGACACTGTAGGTACTGGTGGTGATTCTCACACCAGATTCCCTCTGGGCATTTCATTCCCGGCCGGCTCCGGCCTGGTCGCTTTCGCAGCGGCTACCGGCGTTATGCCATTGGATATGCCAGAGTCAATTCTGGTTCGCTTCAAAGGTGAAATGCAACCTGGTATCACCTTGCGAGATCTGGTACACGCTATCCCTTACTACGGCATTCAAGAGGGGCTATTGACGGTCGCTAAAGCCGGAAAAGTCAATGAATTCTCCGGTCGCATCCTGGAAATTGAAGGCCTGGAAGACTTAACCGTTGAGCAAGCTTTTGAGTTAACTGATGCCTCTGCTGAGCGCTCGGCCGCAGGCTGTACTATCACTTTAAGTGAAAATTCTATCAGCGAATACCTGAGATCAAACATCACCATGCTCAAGTGGATGCTGGATGATAATTATGGCGATGCTCGCACCATTTCACGCCGTATAGTGGCAATGCAAGAATGGCTGGCAAACCCAAGCATGATGCGTGCTGATGCAAACGCCAAGTACGCCCACGTGCTCGAGATCGACATCTCTGAGATCAAAGAGCCGATCCTCTGCGCACCGAACGACCCGGATGATGCCCGACTGCTTTCACAGGTACAAGGCCAGAAGATCGATGAAGTATTCATCGGCTCTTGCATGACCAATATTGGTCACTTTCGCGCCGCTGGTAAGTTACTGGAAGCAAATAACAGCCCTCTGCCTACCCGTATGTGGATTGCACCACCGACAAAAATGGACGCAGCTCAGCTCTCCGATGAAGGTTACTACAACATCTTCGGCAGCGCTGGAGCACGTATTGAAACACCGGGCTGCTCTCTGTGCATGGGTAATCAGGCGAGAATTGCTGACAAATCCACGGCGGTCTCAACCTCTACTCGTAACTTCCCGAACCGCTTGGGTACTGGTGCCGATGTATACCTAGCGTCTGCTGAGCTCGCCTCAGTCGCCGCAATTACAGGTAAGTTACCGACTGTTGCCGAGTATATGGAACACGCCAAGACTTACGACACTATGTCTGATGAAATATACCGCTACTTGAACTTCGACAAAATGGAAACTTACGTAAAGAAAGCCTCGAATGTAATCCCATTAGTAGAAGCTTAGTAATAGCTGCGCCCTGCTCTTTCTGAACAGGGTTAATGCCAGTATAATATCCCGTTACAGCAACAGCTGTAGCGGGATTTTTTTTGCCTGTCCCCTCGCTGCTGTTTCAGCATCAACATTTTACCTTCACTAAGACGCGACTCACTTATTTATGGCCAACCTTATTTTATTAAACAAACCTTTCCAAGTGCTCAGTCAATTTACCGATTCTGAAAACAGAGCCACCTTAAAAGACTTTGTCACCCAGACCGGCTTCTATCCGGCGGGAAGACTGGATTACGATTCAGAGGGCCTATTAATACTTACTGATGATGGACAGACCCAGCACCAGCTTGCAAACCCGGCGTTTAAGCTGGAAAAAACTTACTGGGTACAAGTGGAAGGCGTAATAACAGATAAGGCCTTGCAGCAACTGATGAGAGGAGTACTGCTAAAAGACGGTAAAACTAAACCTGCAAAAGCAAAGGCGATAACGGAGCCGCAGATATGGAACAGAACCCCGCCAATCCGCGAGCGCAAGGAGCAACCTACTTCATGGCTGGAACTGAAAATAAAAGAGGGAAAAAACCGCCAAGTGAGACGCATGACCGCAGCTGTGGGCTTTCCCACTTTGAGATTGATACGCTACGCGATCGGAAACTGGAAGGTCGACAATTTAGCACCGGGAGAGAGCCGCACAGAGACTGTACATTTAGGGATTGCGAAAAAAAACCAATCACCACACAAAAATAGCAATCACAAACCCAAGTTTACAAAAGCCGGCAAAAACTCTAACAGCATCCAACTACAGAGCTCTCGCCGCAGAAAACCTAAATCAGGCTAATCTTCGATCAGACTAATACCTGTCTTAGAAATCTCGATCCGCCCCAGCTTCTTGAGAGTTCCCAGCGCCATTTTGTAGGACTTTTTACTGATGCCAAACTGCTGATAAATATCTTCAGGCCTGCTTTTATCGCCCAGGGCACTCTGCCCACCTCGGTCCTCCAGATCATCGAGGATTTGCTGACAGAGCTCATCGACCTTCGCATAGCCGGGCTTATCCAACATCACATCGATTTTGTCGTGATCTAGTAGTCTTTTAATATACCCTTTGCGCTTATGCCCTGGACGCACTGTTTTAAAGACATCTTTGGCATGTAACACCGCCCAATACAGATCATTAACTATGACACTGAAACCCAGGTCATTTTTTCTCACCACAAACAACGAAACTTCATCACCCATTTTCAACTGCGATGAGTCATTCTTTAAGAATTTGTCAAGCTTAGTAGAGGCGGCAATCCGATCAGTATTATCCAAGTAGACTCGAACCGTAATTCTCTGCCCTGGTTCTAATGTTTTGCGTTGCTCTGCATAGGGCACTAACAACTGTTTAGGCAGCCCCCAATCCAAAAAGGCGCCAGTATCATTGACTTCGGCAACCGTTAACGTGGCAAATTGATCTACTTGCACTAAAGGCTTTATCCTGCTGGCAATCACATAATCATCTGAATCTAAGTAGATAAATACTTCAATTATGTCGCCTTTTTTGCAGTTTTCCGGCACATCACTCTTGGGCAGTAAAATGCCGCCATATTTTCCACCTTCCAGATAAATACCGACTTCTGCTTCGCGAATAACTTCTAATTTGTTGGTTTTACCTATTTCTATCACAGGGCGCTCTCAATTAATTATTTAGACAAAGGACGCTAAAGCATTTAGCAGGCCTGCCAACTCACAGTTAATATGTTATAAACTGCGCTTAGTATAACTTATCTTCTATCTCTATACTGCTAGTCTCTCTTACAGAGCTCAGGACTATAAAACCTCAGCCATAGCTACGCCCATAGCGAGGCGACTCCGCCTATGGCGCCACCAAAGACACCACCCCACACGACCAGCCACCCCAAGTGTTTTTTAATCATTTTTTGCACTATTTCTTTAACCAGCAACGGGGTTAATTCCTGCAGCCTCTGCTCGACAATCAACTCTACCTTTTCAATCAGTCCACTAACTTTTGCGGGCTGCTCCAATTCACGCGCTAGCAGCTGTTTAAAGCTATCAGATTTGGTCGTTTCGACGATAGATTGTTTCATTTTCTCGATAAAAGGTTCGCGCATGGGCTCTAGCGCTGCTCTTCCACCGAGCATTTCCAACATACTGCCAAAGGAGGAGTCCTGAATAACTTCAACCAAGCTTTCAAAGGTCGGTGCAAAATCGACTTGCTCTATCACTGGTTGCAAGCTTATTTCAGCGGCCTGCGCCTCAGAATGCATAAATTTTTCTATGTTCTGAGCATTAAAAAACTGCTCCATGATCATTATTTTTATGCCCAGCTTAAATTCTTTAAAGCGGGCGGGAATCACTCCCGAACCATACAGGCCAGGTACCTTTTCAAATAACATATGGATAGCCAACCAATTAGTCACCGCCCCGGCTAAGGCAAAAATACCTACGTAATACAAAGCGTCTAACTCTAGGTATACCGCCGCCACCGTTAATAGTAACGCTAGCAAATTTGTACCAATACTTTTGTTCATTAATATTCCCCCAATAACAGGCGGCTATTATGAGGATCAAAAGGAAAATTTAAAAGATCAGGAGGGAATTTATTATGGTTTTTTTGTCAGCATGGATAAATAAATGTGACGAATTTTCAGCGAGCTATAACACACGCAATTTCTGTAGCGGGACCTGAGCAATTACTGTTTATTCCCGGATGCTACTGCAGGGCATGACTAGATTCTATTCGGCCAGTAAATCATTGACCATTTTAATGGGGACGTAGCGCCTGGCGCTGGCCTATTTCTCTCTTTAGTATAAGCCCGTGTTTTTTAGCCAATAACATAGCGATTTTAGTGACACCGGTAAAGTGCTCGCCACTTTGCTGGGAATGATTTTCCACGGTACTACTAAGTATTGAAATCATTTCATTGAGGGTGTTTTCAGTTTCCTGCCAAAAGCGCATTCGCTCTTGTGCAATCGCTACACTTTGTACAAATAGCTCGATTAAGCTGGTATCACCTTGTGAAAAAGACTTGCGGTATTTTAGGCACAAGAGTGTTTTATGATTATCTCTGGTTTTATAGGAAAATAAAATCTTGTTATCGGTCTTACTCTTGTAGGTTACTTGGTCGCAGTCACTCCACTGTTTCAGTGTCGCAGCCGACAATATTACGCTGGGGGGCTGACCTACATGCTGCTCATAGGCTCCGACTGCAGCGATAATCTGGCCCGAGCGCAAAACATTCTCGCCAGACTCTATGTTGATTAGTGCAGCATCAGCCTCAAAATATAACAGAGAGGTAAGCTGCAGTAGGACCCCTGAAGCGTATTCGCTCATATATTGCTTTTTAAATAAATCCGCGGTGGCCTCTACTACTTTTTTTAGCCCTGCACTGTGATTGGCCAGCGCAGAAACATCTCGAAATGCACGAAGACCGGAAATAACACAAGAAAACAACTTTTGCGCCGTTAATTCAGTCTTGTTTTTATAATCAAAAATATCATAGTTCAAGATAACCGTTTTTTCCGGCGCCTGACCTGGTTGGCCGGTGCGCAGCACGATGCGAATTAGCTTATTCCCCAACTCTTCCCTAATCCAGGCCGCAACATCGAGCCCCGCGGTCTCTGTCTCCATAACTACATCGAGTAGTACCAAGGCAATATCAGTTCTGGAGTTCAATATCTCCTTTGCTTCTTGTGCGCCAAAAGCCGAGATAAAAACCAGTTTTTTACCATCAAAATATTCGTCTTCGAGAGCGAAACGCGTAACCGAGTGGATAGCGGGCTCATCATCTACAATCAGAATTGGCCAGATTTCATGTGAATTCTGCTCATTGGTGCGCTTTGTCGATTTATCGTCTATTAAGAACTCATACACAGCCAATCTCCCTGAATAAACAGTCAAGTAAACGCTCTGCAGAGTTGAATCCCAAATTTACATTTTCAAACAAAAGCTAACCTTTTTCAGTAAAGTCAAAAACGGTAAAAATATTAAACCTACAATTTAATAATACACTTTAACTTACTCATATACATAGAATCATTGAACATTTAAGACTATTTCCAATGACTAAGTCCCTTGCAAAAGCTATCGCCAAACATCCTACAGAAAAACAAAGCATTTCCTTTTTATATGACCGCAGATGAATCACCGCTTAACTTTCGAAACAGCTGCAGACAAAGCGTCAAATAAAACTCAATGCTTATTCGACGGATAGTATATTGCTAAGTTAACTTTCAAGCTCTTCCACAGGTCTGGGCCAAGCACTAATAATTGCTTTAATCAGCGTTGCCAGTGGAATGGCGAAGAACACCCCCCAAAAACCCCAGATAGTCCCGAACACTAACACAGCCATGATGATAGATATCGGGTGCAGATTAACCGCTTCAGAAAACAGCAAAGGCACTAATACGTTACCATCTAGTGCCTGAATTACTCCGTACACTAGCATCAGATAAAAAAACTCATTTCCCCAGCCAAACTGAAAAAAACCTATAACGGCTACCGGCAAGGTTACTAGCGCGGCACCTATGTAGGGAACTAACACTGAGAGACCCACCATAATTGCCAACAGTGCTGCATAATCTAAATCGAAGAAAATAAACCCTAAATAGGTGACAAAACCAACAATGAAAATTTCCAAGGTTTTTCCACGAATATAATTGGCGATCTGCACATCCATTTCATGCCAGACTTTAGTCATCATTTCCCGCTTGTGCGGAAGTACTGAAGTCCATGATTGCACGAGTTTTTTCCCATCTTTTAAAAAGAAAAACACCAGTATTGGCACCAATACAAAATAGATAAGCAGCGCCACTATTGTACCCAGCGAATTAAAAGAATAGGCCAACATCCACTGGCCAACCGAAGACAACTCTTGAGTGGCCATTGCCACCACTTGGCTGATCTGCTCTTTTGTAACAATTCCGGGGTAATTTTCAGGAAGAACCAGCAACCCCGCTTGAATTTGTTGAAAAATATGCGGGATGTCGTTGAATAGTTTGGCCAACTGTTGCCAGGCTAGCGGTATCACGATAATAACGAAGGCTAACAGTGCACTGAAAAATGCAGCAAAGACTAAATTAACCGAAATCATGTGAGAGATTTTTTTATTTTCTAACCAACTGACGGCCCCCTGCATTAGAAAAGCCAAAATCAGTCCTGCAATCACCGGTGCCAGGGGACCACCAAGGGTTAAAATGACAACCAGAGATACGGCCATCAATATAAACAGAAACAGCGCCTCTTCATTTGAAAAATAGCGTTCAATCCATTTCGAAAAAATTCTTTTCATTCATTGCTCTCAGACAAAATATTATAATTGTGAAGTGGCTTTTGCAAACCACTTGGGATTGCACTAAAGCCTATAGAAACCCGACGCTAATTTTTGCGAATAAAATAGTAAAAATATTGCTCTAATTCATATCTTTCTAGCATCTCATGTTCACTGTGCTCGATAAACACACTGAAATCGCGTACTGAACCTGCATCAGTGGCTAACACTTTCAGAACTCTCCCCTTCTCCATATGCCTGAGCGCTTGTTTCGCCTTCAACAGCGGCATAGGACAGTTGAAATCAGTTACATCCAATAGCTGGTCAAAGTGGATTTCAGACATAAAAACCTCTAACAAATAAAAGCCACAAATTCAGGCGATAAAAATTGGCTTTGGATAATGACATGCTTGGGGTCATGATAACAGCAAAGGCATAAAATAATTGAGCTTATGAGCGGCAAAAATACAGATAAATACAACTATAAGAATGCATCGGTCAGGTTTAGAAACTATAATCAAATTCAGCGGTCTAGCATAAAACCATAAACCAAGTTGCCTCTGCCACTTTAGACAACAACGGCAATGGCGGTAAAAAACATTTACGACAGTTTGTAGAACACTTTCAAGCAACACTTCCTTCGATTGTATTACTCAAAGGCAACACTCAATATGCTAACAAGCTCCAGAAGTTTTTTTCCATCATTACTACACTACAATAGCTCTCTAACAAAAACAGTTCTGCTGACCAGTTTTATCTGCCTGGTTATCTCTACTGCTGGCAAGACTTTTGCCAACGGCCTACCCGTGTTGGGAGATTACAGTTCATCGATCATCTCTCTAAACTCTGAATACAACTTAGGTCAGGGTATTATCAGACAAATTCGCAACACCCATCAATCTATCGACGACCCCCTGGTAGAATCCTACCTGCAAGATCTAACCTGGGATTTAGTGGCTAAAAGCCAATTACAAGATAAACGTATTTCACTGGCAGTTATCGGCAACAAAAGCGTCAATGCTTTCGCAGCTCCTGGCGGCGTAGTAGGCATACATGCAGGCTTAGTCATTGCAGCTGACGCGGAAGATGAACTGGCTTCAGTGATCAGTCATGAACTTGCTCATTTAAGCCAGCGACACTTCGCTTCACAACTTGAGCGCAATCGCATTAACTCACCCTTCGCGATTGCCTCACTGATCACCGGGGTGCTGATTGCGGCTGCGAACCCGGAAGCTGGGACCGCCGTGTTGTCGAGCAGCATGGCCAGCAGTATGTCGGCAAGCCTTGCTTTTAGCAGGAAAAACGAACAGGAAGCCGACCGCATTGGCATGTTGAACCTCTCTAAAGCAGGTTATGATCCATCTGCTATGCCGAGAATGTTTGGAAGATTACTTGAGTTACAGAGATTGCAGGGCTCGCTTCCTCCCGAATTTTTACTCACGCATCCCAGCTCCAGTTCTCGGGTCGCCGACAGTAAAAATCGTGCCATGCAATTGAACGTTGGCAAAAAGAGGGCGGCGAGTTTAGACTTTGCGATTATTAAAGCCAGATTAAAAGTAAAATACCAGCTCACGCCAAGCCAGTCACTTAGCCACTATAGAGCCATCGCCAAGACCGATAGATCTGCGATCAACCTCTATTCACTAGCGCTCGCACAGGCTCGCTCCAGCCGTTTTAGTGAGTCGATAAAGTCACTGCAAAAACTCCCCTCGCAATGGCGCAAGCAAATGTTGATCAAACTTAGCTTGGCTGAAGTTTACCAACGTGGCCAGAAACCTGATAAAGCCCTTAAAATACTCAACAAATTAAATTTGATCTACCCTCATCACAGTGCAGTGCAAATGCTCATGGCGCAAACCTTACTGTCTGCACAGCGCCCCCAAGCGGCAATAGAAATCTTGCGTCAGATCACCGAATACGCACCGGATAATATAGATGCCTGGTATTTATTGGCCGAAGCACAAGGGTTGGCTGGAAACCGCAATGCTTTGCACATTGCCAGAATTGAATATTTCTTGCTCAGAGGACAAGTCAGAACCGCCAGAACCCAACTCGGTTTTGCCCGCAGAGAGCGAAGTTTAAAGGAGCAGGATCTATACAAACTAGACGATTTGGAAGAACAGGCAACTGTCGTTGAAGACTATTTAAACACGAAGTTTTAAAGCTGTCGTTAGCCGCGGACAAGCAGCGCCAACAACCGCTAAATTCGTGGATAATTCAACCTATTAACGAGTTTTATATAGAAATATCGGGCTAAATATGCGATTATTATAGCCGCTAAACAAAGTGCTACGGAAATTTCAATTAACATGTTTCACGTCTTGTTATTCCCCTTCTACATTTTGTGTAATCGCAACAGCAACGTATTCGATCCCTTAAACATTACAGCCTCGAGTATCTAGTATTAGGCACATTTTTTTGCGTCCAATATAAAACATATTTGAATAATTTTTTGCAATAGACAAACAGTGCATTTTAGACTTACAAACAATTTTGCTATCGAGCCGTTCAATAATATTTTCTTGATATGGCGGTAAATGTTAGAAGCCCATCTTTAGTTAGCGAATATTCCAGTCTACTTCTGCAGATTACTACCCGGCAGATAAATGCTTTTAAATACCTGAACGTGGAAACTCATTAGCGGTTCAAACATGTCGCTTTTACTACTCACGTAATTAACTATCTGTATTAAAATAACTAACCCGTTGGTTGCGCAACAGCAACCGCATTAAGACATAACTTTAATAAGGAGTAACAATGTACACCTTGATCAGCATATTAGGCGCCGTCTCTCTGCTTTTGTTTGGCATGGAGCTGGTAAAACAAGGAATCATTGGAGCTTTTGATAACGATTTAAAACGAATTATCACCCGATTTACGCGCAATAAAACATCGGCTTTTGCCGTGGGTCTAGGTATAACCTCTGTCTTACAGAGCAGTACTGCTACCGCTTTGCTAATTTCATCTTTTGCCAGCCGCAGCCTAATTGCCGGCGCTCCCGCACTTGCAGTAATGCTCGGTGCCGATATAGGTACTACTCTGGTCGCTCAAGTGCTGTCATTTGACTTAAGCTGGCTCTCTCCTGCTTTGATAGTAGTAGGCTTGGTCTCCCATAGGCGCGCCACTACTGAAACAATTAAGCACGTGGGAATGGCACTTATTGGCCTGGGACTGATGTTACTGTCCCTTAAACTGATCGGCTCATCTACCGGACCACTGCGAGACGCCACTGTCCTTCAAGAGTTATTTCACGCCCTTGAAGATGAACGCATGCTGGCGATGCTGCTGATTATAGTACTTACCTGGATCAGCCACTCCAGTATCGCCATGATACTCTTAATCATGTCACTGGCTGCCAGCGCTATTATATCTCCCCAGCTAGGCCTGGTATTAGTGCTCGGAGCCAATATAGGCGGCACTATCCCAGCGGTATTAGCGACGTTAACCAAAGGGCCGCAAGCGCTGCGCATCACTGTGAGTAATAGCTGCTTTAAAATTATTTCCTGTTTAGTCGTACTGCCATTTATCGATCTCATATCCGAGTTACTATCAACCTATATGACCACCGACGTGGCCCGCCACGTAGTCGACTTTCATACTATTTTCAACATCATGGTCGCCGTGGTATTCCTGCCACTGACAGGAAAAGCTTATTCTCTCATTAAACGCTACATTCCCGATCCGGTGAAAGTAACCAACGCCAACGAATCGCGCTACCTAAACGAAAAATTAATTTCAACCCCATCGATGGCTATAGATTGCGTAATGCGCGAGACCATGCACATGGCTGAAGTGGTTTACACTATGATCAGCAACTGCTTGCCTGCACTAACATCCGACAGTTCAGCGCCGAGCCGCGAACTGATGAAAATGGAACGCTCGGTCGATCGCCTGCACAATGAAATAGCCAAGTACGTTACCAAATTGGGCCGCCAGGAGTTAAAAAACGAGCAACTGTCCCACACTAATCGGATATTGGCTTTTTCTTTAAACCTCGAACACTCGGCAGACATCACTGAAAATATCGCCGAGATGACCCATAAAAAGGTTCAGGACAAATTAGAACTCTCAGACGATGGCCTTGCAGATATAGTCACTATTCATGAAACTGTCTTAAATAACTTCCACTTGGCGATGCGTATCTTCACCACCCAAGACATCGATCTGGTACACAAGCTGCTTGAGGGCAAACGCAAAGTTAAAAAGCTAACTGAGCAAGCTAACCAGGACCACCTGCATAGATTGCACGAGGGAAAAAGCGATAACAACATGTTGCACTTAGACATCATTCGCGAGCTCAACAGAATCAACTGGCACATCACCGGAGTTGCCTACCCAGTTCTGGAGATAGAGCGAAACAAAGACCTGGTACAAGAGAAGAGTTAGTTTTCAGCCAGCAGTACTTTAAGCTAAAATACAAGCTTGGCTTAAAGTGCTGCAAACATTTATAATCCCCTTTCTTTGAACAATGATATTTAGCCAGTACTGGCAAATTCTGATAGGCACTCCCATGGCCAATTTTAGCCAATTAAATCTATGCCCTGAACTACAATTCACCCTCGAGCAATTAGGTTACAAACAGACCACTGAGATACAAGCCAAGGCCATCCCGGTGATTTTGGCGGGTAGTGACATCCTCGCTCAAGCGCAGACAGGAACAGGCAAGACCGCTGGTTTCGCCCTGCCTATGATTGAGAAACTACGCCAGCGCCAACAGACTAATGACTACCACCCCATTCGCGGTTTAGTATTAACCCCCACTCGGGAACTGGCGATCCAGGTTGCAGATAAAACGCTGAGCTACGGTAGCGAATTGGGAATGCGCGTAGTCTCTGTCTACGGCGGTGTACGCTTTGATAATCAGATTCGCAAGATGAAGCGCGGTGCCGACATATTAGTGGCTACGCCCGGACGACTGCTGGAAATGCTGATCCAGAGAAAATTTTCTCTCGACCAGCTAGAGATACTCGTGTTTGATGAAGCAGATCGGATGCTTGACTTAGGCTTTATCCACGACATCAATAGAATCATGAGTTTCGCCCCTAAAACCAGGCAAACTTTATTATTCTCGGCCACCTACAACGACAAAATTGAGAGCTGGGCAAGCTCTGTACTCAACAATCCGCAGAAAATTAGCGTCAGCCCCAGCAATTCTGCCGCCAAAAAAGTCCAGCAACTGGCCTATAAAGTCGACAACAGCAGCAAAGAAGAAGTTCTGATCCATTTAATCACTAGCGGTAATTGGAAGCAGACCCTTGTTTTTACCCGCACTAAAAGACGTGCAGACAAAGTCGCCACTGCATTAATTGATGCAGGCATCAACGCCATGGCGATACACGGCGACAAACTGCAGAAAGAGCGCATTGAGGCATTAACCGCGTTTAGCGAACAGCAGCTAGATGTGCTAGTTGCCACTGACGTTGCCGCGCGAGGGCTGGATATTGAAGCGCTACCCAGAGTGGTCAATTTTGATCTGCCAAACCAAAGTGAAGCTTACGTGCACCGCATCGGTCGCACCGCCAGGGCGGGAAAATCAGGCCAGGCAATTTCTTTTGTCGCCCCTGACGAGCGCCAATATTTACTGGAGATCGAGAAGCTATTAGGCAAACAATTGCAATTCCACAGCATCCCATTACTAGAGAAAGGCAAACTGATCAGCGAAAAAGCTGCTGGCATCAAACGCGCTAACAACAGCAAAAGAAAGACTGCCAAGGCAAAATTTATCGCCCCAGAGCTGGAGAAGACCAACAAGCCCGCACTACGCCCTTCGCTGCTAAGCAAAAAGAAATAAAACTGGCACGACTTAACACCAAGACATAAAAAAGCCGGCTCCTGTGCCTCAGCAGCCGGCTTGGATTTCTTGCAGTAATTACTACGCTTGTAGCGCAGCCACTACAGCATCACCCATTTCACTGGTCGACACTTTAGTTGTTCCCTCGCTATAGATATCAGCGGTACGCAACCCCTGATCAAGCACGCTCTCAACGGCCTGCTCAATCTTATCGGCAACATCTTGCATGCCAAGAGAATGGCGTAACATCATAGAGGCAGACAAAATCATTGCCAGTGGGTTGGCAATACCCTGCCCTGCAATATCAGGTGCCGAACCGTGACAGGGCTCATACATACCTTTGCCATTGATATCCAGTGAAGCTGAAGGCAGCATGCCAATAGACCCGGTCAGCATCGCCGCTGCGTCCGACAATATATCACCAAACATGTTGCCTGTGACTATCACATCGAACTGCTTGGGGGCGCGAATCAGTTGCATGGCAGCATTATCGACATACATGTGCGACAACTCAACTTCTGGATAGTCACTGCTCATTTCATCCATTATTTCACGCCATAACATTGTGACTTCAAGGACGTTAGCCTTATCCACCGAGCAGAGCTTCTTGTTGCGTTTCATCGCCGTCTCAAAGGCCACTTTACCAATGCGACGAATCTCGTTTTCATCGTATACATAAGTGTTATAACCCTCGCGAGTACCGTCTTCTTTAACTCTGATACCCCTTGGCTGTCCAAAGTAGATACCACCGGTTAACTCACGAACAATCAGTATATCTAAGCCCGAAACCAGCTCTGGCTTTAATGAAGAAGCTGCAGCCAACTGCGGGTACAGGATAGCCGGACGCAAGTTTCCAAACAACTCCAGTCGAGAGCGAATTTGCAGCAAACCGCCGATTTCCGGACGCTCTTTAGGCGGCAGCGAATCCCATTTAGGGCCACCGACACAGGCCAGTAGTATCGCATCAGCGCTTTGGCATTTCTGCCATGTTTGCTCTGGGAAGGCACTGCCGGCAGCATCAATCGCCGCACCGCCCACTAAAGCGTGATCCAACTCAAGCCCCAGCGAATACTGCTGGTTTACTAAGGCTAAAACTTTATCAACCTCAGTTGAAATTTCCGGACCAATACCATCACCTGGCAATATTAAAACTTTCTTCGACATATCAACTCATCCGTTTAATTCATTGAACATTAAATATACATATTGTTAATTTGAGGACAAATACCGCTAATCAACTGAGTTTTCAGGACTAATGGCCCCAAATAACCAGGGGGCTGCCAGCTTGCGCTTAGCTTCATAGGCTTGAATATCCGCGGTATTTTGCAAGGTAAGATCTATATCATCCAAACCCTTTAGCAGGCAATGTTTTCTAAATGCCTCAACCTCAAAACTGTGCTCTTCGCCGCTGGGGGTAATTACCACTTGCCGCTCCAAGTCGACATTTAACTGATAGCCTTCAGTGGCAGCACATTCACTGAACAGCTGATCGACAATCTGCTCACTTAGCACTACAGGTAACAAGCCATTTTTAAAGCAGTTATTATAAAATATATCGGCAAAACTCGGTGCGATTACAGTGCGAAAACCAAAGTCCTCGAGTGCCCAGGGGGCATGCTCTCTGGATGACCCGCAGCCAAAATTCACTCTGGCTAGCAGCACCGAAGAGCCCTGATAGCGACTTTGGTTTAATACAAAATCTTCATTTAAGGGCCGATTGCTGCAATCTTGATCGGCGACACCTTCATCCAAATAGCGAATTTCATCGAATAAAAAGACTCCGAAACCAGAGCGTTTGATAGATTTTAAAAATTGCTTGGGAATAATCATATCAGTATCGACGTTGGCACGATCAATAGGGGCAACTATTCCTTTGTGTTGTTTAAATACATTCATAACTTATTGCTCCACCATCTCTCTAACATCAACAAAATTACCGGCAATCGCCGCCGCTGCTGCCATCGCCGGACTCACTAAGTGAGTTCTTCCGCCGTTGCCCTGTCGCCCTTCAAAATTGCGGTTCGAGGTTGAAGCGCAATGCTCTCCAGGCGCTAACTTATCCGGATTCATTGCCAGACACATGGAGCAGCCAGGTTCACGCCATTGAAATCCAGCGGCTTCAAATATCTTATCCAGCCCTTCAGCTTCCGCCTGTGCTTTGACCAGCCCGGAGCCAGGCACTACGATTGCCTCTTTAATACTGCTGGCAACCGTTCTTCCTTTCGCCACTTTTGCCGCATCACGCATATCTTCAATGCGTGAGTTAGTGCAAGAGCCGATAAAGATCCGGTCTAATTTTATCGAAGTGATTGTCTGATCGGCGCTCAATCCCATGTATTCAAGCGCTCGATTAATCCCGTCAATTTTTACCTGATCAGTTTCATTGTCCGGGTTGGGAACTTGCGCGTCTATAGCGACAACCATCTCAGGTGAGGTACCCCAAGTCACTTGGGGCAGAATATCCGTGGCATTAATATCCACCACAGTATCAAATTGTGCATCCGCATCGGAGTGCAAATCAGCCCAATCAGCCTCTGCCAGCGTCCACATATCCCCTTTAGGGGCAAATGGGCGACCTTTTACATAGTCTAATGTCAACTGATCAACAGCCACCATGCCCACTCGAGCACCCGCTTCGATTGCCATATTACAAATAGTCATGCGCCCTTCCATGGAAATACTTTTCATGGTCGAGCCGCCAAACTCAATGGCATAACCTGTTCCACCAGCGGTACCTAAAACACCGATAATGTGCAATACCAAATCTTTTGCAGTCACACCCAGACCCAACTCGCCTTCGATTTTAATCAACATGTTTTTCATCTTGCGGGTGATAAGACACTGCGTTGCCAATACATGCTCTACTTCAGAGGTTCCGATACCGTGCGCCAGGGCACCAAAGGCACCGTGGGTAGCAGTGTGCGAATCCCCGCACACTACAGTAGAACCCGGTAGTGTTGCCCCCTGCTCAGGGCCGACAACATGCACTATGCCCTGGCGATGATCATTCATTTTAAATTCTAAAATGCCAAAATCATCACAGTTATCATCTAAGGTCTGCACTTGGATACGCGAAATAGGATCCACTATTTTTGAGACACCGCCATCGCGATTAGTAGTGGGAACGTTGTGATCGGGAGTTGCCAGGTTTGCATCGATGCGCCAGGGCTTCCTTCCCGCCAGCCGCAGGCCTTCAAACGCCTGTGGTGAAGTCACTTCGTGTAATAATTGTAAATCTATATACAGTAGCGCACTGCCATCATCATTGGCGCGCACTAAATGGGCATCAAATATTTTATCGTATAACGTCTTGCCAGCCATGTTGTTAACTCCTCACTACTTCCACTAATGTTCTTGTTGTCTCTATAACCCTTAGGGGTTATCTCTATTATCGTTGCTCGCGATATCTAATTTTTATAGGGCTATTTTAATCCGATAAATTATATAACACAAATTCATAATTTTTATGTAAACTATTCCCAGAAGGAATAGATAACACTCTCCCATGGAAACTTTTTATGGACACTAATACATTAAATGCTTTTATCGCTGTCGCTGAAAAGGGCTCTTTTTCACTGGCTGCTCAGCAACTATTTATCACCCAGTCAGCCATCAGTAAAAGAATTGCCCTACTTGAGCAACAACTGGGCAAGAAATTATTTGACCGTATTGGTCGACAGGTAAACTTGACCAGCGCCGGTCAGGCCCTGCTGCCCTGCGCTGAAAAAATATTAATGTCATTTGATGATGCTCGCACTGTGATCGATAATCTGGACAGCCAGATCAACGGTACTTTGTCTCTGGCCTCTAGCCACCACATTGGACTGCATAGACTGCCCAAAGTACTCAGGCAATACAGCCAAAGGTATCCGCAAGTGCAATTAAATTTAAGTTTTGGTGAGTCAGAAACCGCCTACCAAGGGGTGGTAAAAGGGCATTTAGAACTGGCACTGATCACTTTGGCGCCGCTGCCAGACCCAGCTATTAGTGCTACAAAAGTATGGACCGATCACATGCAATTTGTCGTGGCAACAGATCATCCCCTGGCCCAACAAGACCAAGTCAGCTTGGAACAACTCACCCGGCACCAGCCTCTGTTACCGGATCTGCAGACTTTCACCCGGCAGATCACCGCTGAGCGCTTCACTCAACAGGGACTTAATTTAGAGGTAAGGATGTCGACTAACAACTTGGATACGATAAAGATGATGGTCAGCAACGGGCTTGGATGGAGTTTACTACCTCAGAGTATGATCGATGACTCACTACAAGTACTGGCAACCGATCAATTACCTATCTATCGCAGTTTGGGCTATATATATCACCGCGAGAGAACCTTATCTAACGCGGCCAAACAATTTATAGCTCTGCTCAGCGATTAAGCGGCGGGCTTAGAGCGCTGCCCACGTCCCGCTGTCGTTGAAGCAGAATTATTAGTTCTGTGTCTTCTGTTTTTAGAGACGGGTTTGTGACCGCGCACATTCTCGCCAGAGCGCTGGCCATCCCTGTGATCTTGACCGGCCTTTTTCGGCTTTTTGTCCTTAAATGGACGAGTATCTAACTTGGATTCAGGCAGTTTGTTGACAGGTGTAAAGCCCGGGGCAATCTTTCTGGGAATCAACTCTTTAATCAGTCGTTCAATATCTTTTAACTGCTTAAACTCGTCCGCTGTTACCAATGAGACTGCATGCCCCTCAGCGCCTGCTCTGCCCGTTCTTCCGATACGGTGTACATAGTCTTCTGATACATTCGGCAGATCGAAATTTACAACTTGTGGCAGTTGATCTATGTCTATACCACGTGCGGCGATATCGGTCGCGACCAACACTTGAACACTGCTATCTTTAAATCCGGCCAGCGCTTTAGTGCGCGCTCCCTGGCTTTTATTACCGTGAATAGCTGCCGCTTTGATACCGGCGCTCTCCAGTTGTTTAGTCAGTTTGTTTGCGCCGTGTTTAGTGCGGCTAAAAACCAGTACCTGAAACCAGTTATGCTCTTTAATCAAATGGATTAACAGCGACGCTTTTTGGTTTTTATCCACCGAGTATAGTGACTGCTCGACAGTGCGAACTCGAGAGTTGCGCGGGGAGACAGATATTTCAATCGGATTATTGACCATCCGCTTGGCCAACGTTCGGATATCGTCTGAAAAAGTCGCAGAAAACATTAAATTTTGTCGCTTGGCAGGCAGTAATGCCAGTATTTTTTTGATGTCGTGAATAAAGCCCATATCTAACATTCGATCGGCTTCATCCAGCACCAATATTTCTAACTGATTAAATTTAATAGCATTTTGACTAAATAAATCCAGCAGTCGCCCCGGTGTCGCCACCAACACATCCACTCCCTGACGAAGTTTTTGCATTTGCGGGTTAATTTTCACCCCGCCGAAGACCACGGTAGAGCGCAGCGGTAAATACTTGGAATATGTTTCAACGTTGTCGGCAATTTGTGCCGCCAACTCTCTGGTAGGCGTTAAGATCAGGGTGCGCACACAATTTGCTTTAGCCCTGTTTCCCTGGGATAGCTTTTCTAAAATAGGTAAGGTAAAGCCAGCTGTTTTACCTGTGCCGGTCTGTGCCGCCGCCATAACATCCAATCCTTTGAGCACTGCAGGTATCGCTTCAGCTTGAATGGGTGATGGTTTATCGTAACCTTTTTCAGCAACTGCTTTAAGAATAGGCTCACATAGACCGAGATCGGCAAAACTCATAAATACTTCTCTTTTATAAAAAAATAGGGGGGGCATTACACATACAGAGGCTGTAAAGCGCGCTGCAGTGTACAGTAGCTACACAAAAGGTACTACGATTTTTTGCAATAAGGTCGACTCGCTGCGCTAATTAAGCTTTTTTCCGAGTCATTGGTAACATCCGATGCCGGCAACTACTACTGAGGTAGTGTTAAAATGGCGCTAACACAGGCATAAAAAAACCCGCACATGGCGGGTTTTATGCTGAAAACACTAGAAGTGTTTAAATAACTTCAGCAGTATTCTTAGCTAAATCTACTAGCTCTTTGCCTGCAACTATGTACATCGCATAGTCTTGTTTTTCGGCATTGCGCAATTCATCAAGGACACTACTCCAGCGCACTGTCAGGGACTGATGTTTATCAGCCCACTTTTCAACCACTGACTTAATATTATCGCCTTTCTTAAAGCCCAGCAACACAGACCTTAACAGAATTCCATGCTGCCACTCTAAGTCATCACGGAAAGCTTCACGGGCAAGCCCCTGCCAGTGGCTCTCCACATTAAGGGCATTCAACTGCTGCGCAAACCAGACTAATTCAAGCTTGTTACCCACCTTAAAATACGCTCTGGCGACATTCTCGAAAGAGACATTAACCGCCTTGCCTATATCGCCAATGTCCAACACAGAATAAAGCCCGCGGGTGCTGGCAATCGCCGAAGCAATATCTTCACTCACGCCTAAGTTTACGTATTTATCAAAGGTTTGCTTCCAGCGTTCCAGTGGTTCACCGATCAGGAATTTGTCCATACCTTTAGCGGCTGTATCGATAAGGCCGGCGAATTGATCAAACTCGATCTGGCAATCTAAGCCGCTAACCCGGTTGCGTACAAACCAGCGTGTGGCACGTCGAGTCAGATGTTGCAGATCCTGCATCAGATCCAACTGTACGTTCGAATCAATACCGTAGTCCATGGCTTCAATCTTGCTCCAGGTCTCGGTCACCTTGAAAATATCACGCACCAGAATATAGGCCCTGGCAATGACTCCGACATCTGCACCGGTAGAGGCTACCAGACGATCTACGAAGTTAATTCCCATAAAGTTGACAATATGATTGGCAACTTGAGTGGCGACTAATTCTCGATTAAGACGATGCTGCTTCATTTGCGCGCCGTATTGTTGCTCTAACTTCACCGGAAATGAAGTGGTCAGCTCACGTGAAACATAGACATCATCGGGAACACTGGTCAGTAGTAGCGATTCCTTCAGATCTGCTTTAGCGTAGGAAACCAGTACTGAAAGTTCCGGACGGGTAAGGCCAAGACCAGAATGGGCACGCTCTATCATCACTTCATCGCTAGGCAAAAACTCCAATTCCCGATTCAGCTTACCTTGGGATTCGAGGTTATTGGTAAATCTTCGGTACTCAGCCATCGATTTAACCGCCTGACGCTCAGCCAAACTGATCGCTTGCACTTGACGATAATTGTTAGACAACACTAACTCGCCCACTTCATCGGTCATTGATGCCAATAAATTGTTGCGTTGCTTCTGGGTCAAATCACCATCATCCATGATGCCTTTAAGCAAGATCTTGATGTTAACTTCGTGATCCGAACAATCCACACCCGCTGCGTTGTCGATAAAATCGGTATTTGAACGGCCGCCATTAAGGCAGTATTCCACTCGCCCTAGCTGAGTAGTACCTAAGTTGCCACCCTCGCCTATCACCTTACAGCGCAGCTCATTACCGTTAACTCGCAATACATCATTGGCCTTATCCCCTACTTCTTCATGAGATTCGGAAGATGCCTTAATGTAAGTACCAATACCACCGTTCCAAAGTAGGTCAACTTCTGCCTTCAGTAACGCATTAATTAACTCGGTAGGCGTCATGCTGGCGGTCTTAACCCCTAGCATCGCTTTAATTTCCGGGGTTAATTTGATCGACTTAGCACTGCGATCAAATAAACCGCCACCTTTGGAAATCAGAGTTTTATCATAATCCGACCAGCTGGATCGTGGCAGATCAAATAAGCGCTGACGCTCGACAAAGGTTTTAGCGGCGTTTGGTTTTGGATCGATAAAAATGTGCAAGTGGTTGAAAGCCGATAACAGGCAAATCTTATCGGAAAGCAACATCCCATTACCAAATACGTCACCGGCCATGTCACCTATACCGATGACACTAAATTCGTCTTTGGCGGTATTAACGCCCATCTCTCTGAAGTGGCGCTCAACTGACACCCAGGCGCCTTTCGCAGTAATACCCATGCCTTTGTGATCGTAACCGACACTGCCACCAGAGGCGAAAGCATCGCCCATCCAGAAACCGTACTCATCGGAGATACCGTTGGCGATGTCTGAGAATGTCGCAGTGCCTTTATCGGCGGCAACCACCAGGTAAGGGTCATCTTCGTCACGGCGTACTACATCTTTAGGCGGTGCCACCTCGCCCTCTACTAAGTTGTCTGTAATGTCTAAAAGCGCACTGATGAATATCTTGTAGCAGGCAATGCCTTCAGCCAGGAATTCTTCACGGGACAAACCATCGTGTAAATTTTGCGGTACGAAGCCACCTTTGGCACCGACTGGAACAATAACAGCATTTTTCACTTGCTGCGCCTTCACTAGACCTAGGACTTCGGTGCGGAAATCTTCAGCCCGATCAGACCAGCGCAGGCCACCACGGGCAACCTTACCACCGCGCAAATGAACACCTTGCACTCTCGGTGAGAAGACAAAGATTTCAAACAGCGGTGCCGGTAGAGGAATCCCGGGAATGTTCTGAGGCATCAACTTAAAACTCACATAAGTTTTGTTGCTTCCAGTGCTATCATTCTGGAAGAAGTTGGTGCGAACAGTGCCTTTAATTAACGCCAGGTACTGCCTTAATACTCGATCATCGGTAAGGCTAGTGACGCTATCGAAGCTACTAATCAACGCCTCTTCTATTTTTTCAGCCTTTTTGACTGAAGACTTCTTGGGATCAAAGTAAGCGTGAAATAAACTGATTAACTGTTCGGCAATAGCCGGGTATTGATTGAGCGTCGCAATAATAGCATCGGTACTGATAGGAAAGCGGATTTGCTTCATGTAGGCCGCATAGGCGCGCAGTAACACTACATCACGCCATTCCAGCTTGGCACCTAACACCAGACGGTTGAAATTATCCGAGGAGGCACGCTTGTTCCAGATGGCCAAGAAGGCTTGTTGGAAAGAGATGCGGTGGTCTTTGACATCAATACTACCATTGCCATTGTAAACTAAATTAAAGTCGTGCAACCAGACAACAGCGTCACCGGCTTTAATCTGGTATGGGTGTTCATCGATAACTCTCAGCCCTAAATGCTCAAGTACGGGCAGCACATCAGACAAAGGAAGGGGTTCCTGTAAATTGTACAATGTCAGATTTAGCTCGTTACCTTCGTTTTCTAACTGGCGGTAAAAGCTTAACGACAGCGGTTGCTGTTCGGTCAAATGCGTCATATAGCCAATGTCGGCAACACCCGTGCGCGGATTGAAAATTTCAGTGTAGCCAGCTGGGTAATTAACCCCGTATTTGTTATAAGCGTTTAAACCTTTTTCCTCGCCAAACTTCTCTACCAGTGCCATTTTCAGCTCATCCTGCCAGCTTCGAGACGCCTGGCGAACGAGTGTTTCAATAGCTTTAAGATCAGTGCTAGAGCCGACATTACCCTTAGCACTGCGCAAGGTAAACTGGGTTCTGGCCAGAATCGATTCAGAGAAATATGTGTGGAAATCGGATTGATCACAGCCCAGAGTTTCTTTGAGGATATTCTCAACTTTGACCCTAAACTCAGTGCTGTAGATATCTCTTGGGGCGTAGACCAGACAAGAGAAAAAATGCTCGCCTCTATCTTTGCGAATGAACAGGCGAATTTGACGACGCTCATGAATTTGTAAAATGCCCATGACCATTTCAAACAACTCATCGGTCGGGGTCAGGAATATCTCATCGCGTGGGTGTATCTCTAGTATCTGCAGCAACTCTTTCCAGTTGTGACCTCCGTGTGGCAATTCGGACCTTGCCATTACCGATTCAACTTTGCAGCGGATGATAGGTATCAAGGTAGAGCTTTTGTTATACACAGAGGATGTATACAAACCTAAGAAACGGATTTCTCCTACCCACCTACCGGCACCGTCAAACTTTTTAATACTGATATAATCGGGATGTGATGGACGGTGAATCCGCGATTTGGCCATGGCCTTGGAGAAAGTAATGATGTCGGTTTCATCCAGCGCTACATCATCGGAGATTTCATGAAAAAGTTGTGACTGACAGTACTCATCTCCAGATTTCAGCAAGCCTAGCTGGGTTCCATCGATAGCAACTAACTCAGTCTTGCCCGCTTTTTTAACTACTTTATATTCGTCATAACCCAGAAAGGTGAAATGATCTTTCAGCCAAATCAGAAATTCTTTAGTCTCTTTAACATCTTCCTTAGTGTTTTTAGCCGCTTTACCGTTAAAACTATCAATGGCAGTTTCACAGTGCTTGACCATTGCCGGGAAGTCACCGACAACCGCTAATACCTCGTTGAGTATCTCGGTCAAAGTTGCACGCAGATCTTGCATTTGCGCTTTGTCAGTATGGCGATCAATTTCAACTGAAATTAATGACTCCCTGACTGCTGAGCTGTCTTTGGCTTTGCCAGTAATCAGCTTCTTTAGCTGACCTGAAGCATCTCGCGTCGTAGTCAAAACCGTATTATTAATCGCGTGTATAGTTAAATTGCGACGGTTTAACTCCATTCTAAGTGAATCTACCAGGAATGGTTTATCTGTTTGTAAAACTTCGATAAAAGTATGTGTCGACTGCCAACCGTTCTCTTCATAGCTAGGGTTGTAAACGCGAATTGCCGGCGTTTCTCCACTGTAGCTTTGAATAAACTGCCAACTCTCTAAAGTGGCTCCGTACAAATCATCTAGGCGCCAGGCTTCTAAGTCTGATTCAGAAGCTGCAGCGTAGTATGCCTGAGCGAATTGCTTTACCGCTGTCGCTTTCTTTTGAGCCAGTTTACTGTCGAGTTCTTCGTTCAGCTCTTTTAGCAATGAAGCCTTGATTGTTCCGATTTCAGTTGACATCGTCCGCGGATCCTTGGGTTTTTATTTGGTTATTAATGATTGTAAGTATAGACTAGGTCTGAGTGACGTTCACACCTGCAGTACGTTTTTTGTTCTTTATATCAATATTTTAATTATTTTAAGGGATGTTTGCACTATCTCCCGTCATCATTGATAATTCAAACATATTAGCTTTATCTAGCCAACTACTATTGCTGAATTACTGTGAACTTAACCATGCCAAAGCCTTTTATCCAAACTTTAGTCGGTATATCAATACTTTTAATGCTACCACTGGCGAGCCATGGCGCATTGACCGCCAGTGCCAATCGCACCCAGTACGCGCCCAGGGACAACATAGTATTAAAAGTTGAAACAGATAATCCATCCCAAAGCCCTTTAGATACCACCCCACTGCAGAGCCAGTTTATTATTCTCGATCAAAAAAAGATGATGATAAACTCTTACGCTGAGGGAAAGCGCTCGAGTATGGTTCGCTGGGAGCTGCAATTGCGAGCGAGAAAATCTGGCTATCTGGACATTCCGAGCCTGACGCACAATCTCGAGAGCAGCGATGCTTTTAGCATCTATATTAAAAGCAAAAGCCCGACCCGCTTTTTACCTGTCACTGACATGCCGATTATTTTAGATGCGCAACTGCAGCTCGATGACAATTACGAACAAGCGCTGTACCTATATACCCTCAATATCTATTCAGATCAGCCACTGGCAACAGGCTACACAATATCTGAGCCCAAAATCAACAAAGCACAAGTACAGTTACTCGATCAAAGCGCCGTACAAATCATTGAAATTCGCGGCCGTGAATACCATGTGATTGAACAACGTTACGCTATATTCCCAACTGAAATGGGCAGATACATTATTGAGGGCCCTATCTTTAACGGCTCACAACAAGATGGCAGTCAGATTCAGGTGAGAGCCAACAACTTGGAAATTAACGTCCGTGCCCGACAGGACTACGACAGCGCAACTTACTGGCTTCCGGCAAGTAATGTCCGGATAACAGAGTCCTGGCAGAAGAACCCGACTCTTCGAGTAGGTGATATTATAAAACGACAGATAACCCTGACAGTCGATGGTATTGCCGCTGCTAACTTGCCTGCGCTAATCACAGAAACCCCGGAAACCATCAACATCCAAGACACTAAATTGGCACTTACCGATAAGACCAATAAAAACGGCGTGCAGGGGATTCGCGTCGAATTGCAGAAAATTCAACTACTGGAACGCGGGGAGATCACCTTCCCTAAGATTCGCATATATTGGTGGGACACCAACAGCGACAGCCAGAAATCAGCCACTATCAGCAAACAAATTTTAAAAGTGTTACCGGGAATCAACGGTGAGTCTTCTATAGAACGCGAAATAGCACAAAACTCTGTGGCGCCCGCCGAACCGCCCTCTGTACAATTAGCAACTGACGATATCTCCTGGTTGTTATGGCTACTTGGGGTGCTAGCGCTCCTTAGCTCAATAGGCTGGCTATTTAACTTACGTAAAATAAAACAGCTGAATGAGAGCGAGCTGGAAGGGTTTGAGACAATTACTAAAACGTCGAATGCAGATTTTGATATTGGCCCTGGAGACAACCAAAGGCAGGAGCCAATAATGCCCTCCAGGGGAGCTGAACTATCTTCATTTAATGCCAAAGCAGAACTAAATACTTTTCAATTACTTGGCAGAGCTTGCCTTAAAAATGATCTATTGAGTGCTAATAGACGCTTACTGGAATGGGCAAACCAATTCTGGTACGAACAACAATTGGAAAACATTCAGGATATAGCCGACATTGCCAACGATTCGTCACTTGAGTTAATACTGATGGAGATGCAAGAGCTGCTTAATATTCAAGCACAAAACCGCTGGCAAGGCAGAAAGCTTTTTGACATGTTAACTCAGCTGCGGGAGAACTAAACTTGTTAACAACCCTAATTGCAACCTGCCAATGAGACCGCAGATACACTAAACCCGGCGGCAGTGCTTTGATCCGCTACCTGTGGTAGTAAAACCAGGAACGGTTGCTTTTTGGGCTTTCTGTCGTTTGCAGAATTGATAACCAAGCCGGGTAAAGGCCTCGGTTAATTCTTGATGACGCGCACTGTCATCCGATTGCGGCAGCGACTCATTGATAATAATTGACCCTTGCATATGCTCACCTATAACTTTAAAAATCACTCATCAGCCTCAAAAGCTTTAACACTTTTCGAATCTACGAGATTAATTTAGCAAATTTCAGGCCATCTTTGAGCAGAAAAATATCTGGGTGCAGTGAACAGTAGATGCTGTTAATTGTCGGATTTTTTTTCCTTGGGTTCAGTCGCTACAGAGCAGATAAAACACAGCAATCCCAGCATCATTATCGATAGCAGAACCTGCAGCCAAAGCACGGCTAATACATAGATAGATATAGAAAAACTGATCAGAATAAAAGTGTAGGCACGACGTTTATGTACCTTACTGATACAGCGATGATTTTGCCAATTAGCAATCATCGACTTAAAATAAGGATGCTGAGATAGCCATTGCCAAAGCTTAGGGGAGGATCGCGAGAAACATGCCAAGGCCAACAGAACAAAAGGAGTGGTCGGTAACAGTGGCAAAAAAATGCCGATTACCGCGAGCAGCAGAGCTAGAATTCCCACACAAAGATACAAAACCCGCTTAATAGATCTAAACAGAACAACCTCGCTATTTTATAATCGCCCTTGCAGGTATATTTAACACTTGCGCCGCATCTTATTCTAATTAACAATTAAGTGCTAATGATTGCTAATACTTAGGCAATAAATCTAGATACAACGGCGAAAAGTGGAAGAATATGCTTTACAGAAATGACCATTATGCAGGGATATAGATGAGCACCAATCCAAAGTTACATACACAAAGATTTACTTTAACTCCAATCCAAGATACTGCTGATTCAAATCGCCATTTAATAGAAATGATGCAGGATTCAAGAGTACAGCGCTATATTACAGGAGCAGCGTTTACCGATGAGCAAGTCATTGCTGGGCTCGAGAGGTTTCACCGCCTCAATAACGTCAACGGACAAGGTTTCTGGCTGATCTACGATAGCGACGACAACTGTGTCGGCATGTGCCTGCTAAAACCTATGCCAACCCAAGAGGTAACCGGCAATATTGAAACTGGCTACTGGCTGAAACCCGCTTACTGGGGTCAGGGAATTGCCGCTGAAGTTGCCGCGCGATTAATAGAGTATGCCTTTGTCGATTTGCGCTTGCAGAAAGTCACTGCAGTCGTTGACGAGCAAAACATAGCCTCGGCAATATCACTGGAAAAAGCGGGTATGACCAGGCAGGGGAAAATAATGGCCTACGATACCGATTTGCCTTTTTACCTGATTAGCCGCGAAGAGTATTTTGTTAAAACAAATACGCTAGCCTAACGCGTAACAGCCTTTATTTATATAATCTATAAACACAAAAAACCCAGCAGCTGCTGGGTTTTTCAGTAACAGGCAATACCTATTCGATTAACTGCCCACTCAAGTCAGGCACTTCCCAGTCCTTACCGGGAACCGCTTCAAGCAAGCTCTTAGTATATTCGTGCTGTGGGTTGTGGAATACATCGTAAGTCGGCCCGTACTCGACAATTTCACCCAACTTCATTACCGCAATGTTGTCACACACTTGTGCAGCAACCCGTAAATCGTGAGTAACAAACAACATAGCGAGATCCATTTTATTCTTGATCTCATCCAGCAGCTCCAAAACTTGAGCCTGAACTGATACGTCTAAAGCCGACACCGCTTCATCAGCGATCAACAACCTCGGTGACATAGCAAGAGCGCGAGCGATACCAATACGCTGACGCTGACCGCCAGAGAATTCGTGTGGGTAACGCTTTAAGGCAAACTTATCCAGACCTACAATCTCAAGCAGCTCTTCAGCTTTCTTCCAAGACTGCTCTTTTGGAACTCCGTGAATAGTCGGGCCTTCAGTGATGATATCTCCAATTTTACGTCTCGGGTTAAGTGAGGCGTAAGGATCTTGGAAAATCATTTGAATATGCTGGCGAACCGGCATCATTTCTGTGTCAGATAACTTAAGGATATCCTGGCCTTCAAAATCTACCACACCACTGTTTGAATCGTGCAGACGGATGATACAGCGGCCCACTGTAGATTTACCGGAACCGGATTCACCCACCAAACCTAGTGTTTCACCTTTGCGAATTTCCAGATTTATATCTCTGGATGCGTGCACTACACGCCCCGCTTGACCTAACCAATTCTTTTTATCGGAACCGTAAGTCTTGAACAAGTTTTTAACCGAGACCACTACATCGGAAGTGACCGGCTCTCTTTTCGGCGCCCCCATATTGGGAACCGTTGAAATTAGCTTGCGGGTATAAGGATGCTCTGGTTTGTTTAAAACTTGCTCAGCAGTTCCCTGCTCAACAATTTTACCTAAGCGCATAACAATGACGCGATCGGCAATCTCAGCCACTACACCAAAGTCATGGGTAATAAAAATAACCCCCATGTCTCTGGTTTTTTGCAAGTCGGCAACCAATCTCAAGATTTGCGCTTGAGTAGTTACATCCAGAGCTGTGGTCGGCTCGTCGGCAATCAGAATTTTAGGTTGCAGCGCCAGCGCCATAGCAATCATTACCCGCTGTCGCTGCCCACCTGATAATTCAAAAGGGTAGCTTTCGCCGATAATTTCTGGGTCAGGAAGGCCTACATCATCGAGCATTTCGATGATTTTAGCTTTGACTTCTTTCTTAGACAGCTTCAAATGGTGACTTTCAAAAACCTCCTGCAGCTGTTTCTTGACCTTCATTACCGGATTCAGCGCAGTCATTGGCTCTTGAAAAATCATACCAATGCGACTGCCGCGAATTTCCTGCATCGCCCCATCACTGATATCGACTAAGTTCTGGCCTTCAAAGATAATTTCGCCACTGGATACATTGACATGCGGCTTAGGCAATAGTCCCATGACCGCATTCGATGACATCGATTTACCGGAACCCGACTCGCCAACAATACAGAGGATCTCGCCGGGAAAGACATCAAAGCTGACATCTTCAACAGCGAAGGGCCGATCTGCACGCGGAGGCAGAGATACACTTAAATTTTTAATCGATAGAATTGCATCTTTACTCGATTTAACTTCACTCATGATTGCCTCCTTAAGTCTTAGACGTTTTCATTTTAGGATCAAGTGCGTCACGCAAACCATCACCAATCAAATTAATAGACAATACTGTGAATAAGATTGCTAAACCTGGGATGCCCATCATCCACGGGTCAGACTGGATATACTGACGCGCATCCGCCAACATAGTACCCCATTCAGGCGTCGGCGCTTGCGCACCCATGCCTAAGAAACCTAGTGCCGCAGCATCTAAGATCGCAGACGAGAAGCTCATAGTCGCCTGAACTATCAAGGGTGCCATGCAGTTAGGCAGGACATTAATGAACATCAAACGCGCCCTTGAGGCCCCCATAGTCTTACTGGAAGACACATAGTCTTTTCCTAACTCTGATAGCGCTTGCGCTCGAGTCAGACGAACAAAGTGCGGGATATAGACAATAGCAATCGCTATCATCGCATTGAGCAGTGATGGACCTAAAATAGCCACTAGAGCCAATGCCATTAGCAAGCTTGGGAAAGCCAGAATAATGTCCATTAAACGCATGATGCAGTTTTCAATAAAACCTTTATTAAATGCGGCGATTAATCCCAGCATTACACCGACAGTCAAGCAGATACAGATAACGATTACGCCAATATAAAAGGAGAATCTCGATCCGTAAATCATCCGCGATAACATATCGCGACCTAGGGCATCAGTACCAAAAATGTGCGCCCAAGTACCGCCCTCTACCCAAACCGGTGGCAGTTTCAGTGCATCGCGATACTGCTCAATCGGCGAGTACGGAGAAATAAAATCGGCCAGGAAGGCACACATCAATAGTATGCCCATAAATATCAAGCCGTAAAAAGCGCCTCTGTTTTGTCTGAATTCAAACCAAAAACTTGCCAGAACCGCCATTAACGCCGATTGTTTTGGTTGATTGTTAATTGCTTCAACACTCATGCTTAATGCCCTTTCTTGCTGATACGCGGATCAATGACGCCGTATAGAATATCGACAGTTAAATTGACCATAATAACGATAGTAGCGATCAATATTAAACCACCTTGTACTACCGGATAGTCCCGACGGAAGATACTGTCTACCATCCACTTGCCAATACCGGGCCAGGAAAAAATAGTTTCAGTCAGAATAGCACCACCTAAGAGCACACCTACCGACAGGCCGATAACGGTTATAATAGGTATCAGTGCATTGCGAAAGGCGTGCACTACTGTCACTTTAAAAGGACTTAAACCTTTGGCACGTGCCGTTTTAATAAAGTCTTCGCCGAGCGTCTCTAACATTGCCGAGCGGCTCTGTCTGGCAAAAGTTGCCATAGGGATAGTACCAAGTGCGACTGCAGGCAGTATCAAGTGCATTACCGCAGATTTAAAGGCTCCCTCTTCATCGGACAACCAACTATCAATCAACATAAAACCGGTGGGTGTATCAAAGAAATACAGTGCTGAAATTCTCCCTGATACTGGCGTCCAGCCTAAGTACCCAGAGAAAAAGACGATCAGTAACAACGCCCACCAGAACAGCGGCATTGAGAAGCCGGTCAGTGATATAGTCATTAAGGTGTGATCATAAAAGGTTCCACGTTTAACGGCGGCGATAATGCCTGCTGGGATACCTATAATAAGCGCAAAAAACAATGCAAATGCTGCCAGTTCAACAGTGGCAGGAAAGAGCTCAAAAAATTCTTCGAGCACCGGGCGACCTGTGACAATTGAATCGCCAAAGTTACCTTGTAACAAATTGCCAACGTAATCAAAATACTGCTTCCACAGTGGCTGATCAAAGCCAAAGGCATGCATTAACTCTGCATACTTTTCAGGAGACGGGCTGCGCTCTCCGGACATAACTAAAATTGGATCACCGGGGATGACTCGGATAAAAACAAACGCGGTTAAGGTTATACCTATGTATGTTGGGATCAAGACCAACAGACGTCGGAATAGAAAACTGAACATTTTTTTGTCCTGTAGGAAAAAATTTAATTCTATAGAAAAAAACAAACCGGCAAAGAGCCGGTTTGTTTGGAGTTCAAAATATTATTATTTTAAATCAACGTTGTGGAAGAAATGTCCACCGAGAGGGTCGATCTTGTAACCAGAAACTTTGTTGCTGATTGGCATGAAAACAGTACTGTGAGCGATAGTCGCCCAAGGTGCTTCTTTCTTGAAGATCTTCTGTGCATTTTCGTAAGCTGTTGTACGTACTTCAGGGTCTGTAGATAGAAGTGCGTCTTGTAGCTCTTGTTCGAACTCAGCGTTACACCAGCGAGCACGGTTATCACCAGATTTCGCAGCGGCACAGCCTAGAAGAACACGTAGGAAGTTATCCGGGTCACCATTGTCACCAGTCCAACCTAGAAGTACTGTATCGTGCTCACCTGCTTTAGAGCGCTTAAGGTACTCGCCCCACTCGAAGGTTACGATTTCAGCGTCAACACCGATCTTAGCCCAGTCAGCTTGGATAAGCTCAGCCATCTTCTTGGCATCAGGGTTGTATGGGCGCTGTACAGGCATAGCCCAGATGTTAGTTTTGAATCCAGAAATACCGGCTTCTTTCAACAGAGCTTTAGCTTTGTCAACATCGTAAGCATCATCAACAGTAGACTGATCATAAGACCAGATTGTTGGTGGGATTGGGTTCTTAGCAACAGATGCTTCGCCGTTGAAGACTACCTGCTTAATAGCATCTTTGTTTATCGCGTAGTTAAGTGCTTTACGTACACGAACATCTTTGAACTTATCTTTCTCAGTATTGTACGCTAAGTAACCAACGTTCAGACCTTCCTGCTCCATCATGTTGATGCCATCAGTACTTCTGATGTCAGCAATATCAGCTGGGTTAGGATAAGGCATTGCATGACATTCGCCGGCTTTCATCTTCTGGAAACGAACAGATGCGTCAGTAGTGATTGAGAATACTAAGTTATCAATCTTCGCTTGCTCACCCCAGTATTGAGTGTTCTTAGCATAGCGGATGACAGAGTCTTTCTTGTAACCAACAAACTGGAAAGGACCTGTGCCAACTGGCTTCTGGTTTAAATCACCAAGCTTGCCGGATGCAACCAATTGAGCGCCGTATTCAGCTGACTGGATAGAAGCGAATGCCATAGCCATGTTGCTGACGATTGGAGCTTCAGGGTGATCTAGCATGAATTTAACTGTTAAATCATCAACTTTTACCACGTCGTTGATTAAGTTGCTCATATCCATAGCATTCCAGTAACCGAAGTTACCGTTATTTTCTTTGTAGTATGGATTTTCTTTATCCATCTGACGCTTGAATGAGAAGATAATATCATCTGCGTTCAGGTCACGAGTAGGAGTAAAGTTTTTAGTGCTGTGGAATTTAACACCTGGACGCAGCTTGAAAGTAAGCTCTAAACCGTCAACAGAAACATCCCAGCTCTCAGCTACTCCAGGAACAACTTCAGTTGTACCTACTTTGAAATTAACCAGACCGTCGAACATAGTGTTGGCAGATGCATCAAATGTAGTACCTGATGTGTAAAGTGCCGCATCAAAACCTTCCGGGCTACCTTCTGAACAATAGACAAGTGTCTTTGCCGCCATTGCCTGGCCTGACATGATCATACCACCAGCAAGTACCGCAGCAGCGATTATACTTTTTTTCATGACTTATCCTCATAAGAAACTAAATACCCAAGCTTTGTAAACTGATAATAACTTAAGGCACGTAATCATATAATTGTTTTTATTTCATGCTTAAACTGACTTTAAGCTAGCCAACATTCTGCATGAGAATAATTTTCTGTCAAGAGAAAGCTGGCGTTAAGAGTCAGATACGCAGCCTGTTTTAAGGCTTTAGAAACAACCACTCTATATTGAACAAATTGCGACCAGCCACATTCGACTGATTGTCGACAATATCTATGTTTACCGACCTTGCGAAACAACGGCTGTTTGTTTGTTACAAGTACTGTCATCGCCTATGATACCGCCGCATCGAAAATTCAGACATGTTTCTGTCGTTTTAGAAACATCGCTATATGGAGCTCAGAGAAGATTCCAATAATTAAAAAGCAAGCTTATTTACATTATTTTTAATGATCGTATCTTTTGTTATTAATTTTTTTTATCAATCAATAGTGTTTTTGCATACAACTCCGATTAATAGCTAGTCTGGTCACATAACAGGCATTTCATGCCTCTTTGTGGAGGTCTGCTCTGGGCTGGTTACCATAAAATGCTCGATAAATTCGCTTCCTCATCTCACCCTCTGTCTATAACTTGCTACTTTTCTCTCACCAAAAACAATCACAAAAAAGCGAGCCCCAGCTCGCTTGGTTTTTTACCCTCGAATATAAGCCAGTGTTTCAAGACGCCTGTGACTGTAAATAGTTTTGCAGGCCCATTTTGTCAATTAGGCCCAACTGTTTCTCCAACCAGTAAGCATGATCTTCCTCTGTCTCTTCCAACAAATCTTCTAAGATCTCACGGGACTGATAATCTTGTTCGGTCTCACAGATTGCAATCGCTTTCTTCAGTGCTGTAACGACCGCATATTCAAGATTCAGATCGTTTTGCAGCATTTCAGGCACATCTTTGCCGACATGGATAGCATCCCTGGTAACCATGTCGGGGGTACCTTCCAGGAACAACATCCTTGCTATCAGTTTTGAAGCGTGCTCTTTTTCGTCTTCAAACTCATGAGCTATGCGCTCGTGGAGTTTCTCTAATCCCCAGTCCTCGTACATACGAGAATGAATAAAGTACTGATCCATAGCCGCCAACTCACCGGCGAGAAGCGTGTTCAGCTGTGCAATTACCTTGTCATTACCTTTCATCACTAATCCTCCATTTGAGATTGAATATAATTTTGAATACCTGCTTGTGCTATCAAGTATTGCTGAGCCTCAATCCAGTCCACGTGCTCTTCTTCATATTCAAGAATTTCTTCCAGCAGATCACGGCTGACATAATCCGCTTGGGTTTCCGCCAATGCGATACTGACCCGTAATATGCTCATCAATTCATGCTGTAATTCTAAATCGCAGCCGAGCATTTCAGCGGTATGTTCACCGATGCGCAACCTCTCAAGCTGCTGCAAGTTTGGCAAACCCTCTAAAAACAGTACCCTTTCAATCAAGTCATCTGCCTGTTTCATATCTTTGATTGATTTTTTGTAATCCTTTTCGTTCAGCTCTTCTAATCCCCAGTTTTTAAACATACGCGCATGTAAGAAATACTGGTTAATAGAAGTTAGCTTAATAGTCAGCACTTTGTTCAGCTGCGCTACCACCGCTTTATCACCTTGCATAATTGACTCCCAAGATATTAATTCCTTTTTTTGCTGCTGTACATTGTAGCACCGCAAGCACCGGATTCAAGTCTTTATCTTTTAATATCAACAAGTTAGTGATTGATAATCTTTATTGCCTCGTTTTACAAAGCACCTTTATAAGCAAGACAAAGTTACAAATAACTCTTGAAATTTAAATAATAATCGTTATTATTTACATATCGTTTTAAAGTTTCAATTCACAGCAAAGATTAGTAGTTGATTTTATGTATATTTGTATTTGCAACGCAGTCACTGACAGCCAAATTAAGCAATGCGTTACCCAAGGCGCCAAATCGCTTCGCGACTTAAACAAAGAGTTTTGTATTGCCGACCAATGTGGCAAGTGCGCATGTGCTGCCAAGAAAGTAATCAAATCGCAAATCAATACTATTTCACTGTAACAGTAGCTAACCTCCCTCCTTTTTGTTTTTTGTCTACAAACTGTATTCATTGGATCCAGCACCTACTAAAAGCCTTTACAACAAGGTAGAGTAGCGGCTTTATTTTTGCTTTCGCATTTATTCTTAAAATAAGGCCCTACCCGTAATGCACTCCTCTATTAAAAAACCTATGTTAGATCTACAACCCCGGGAAATTTGGCAGCAATTTCAAGTTCTATGTGATACTCCGCGCCCCTCTTTCGAAGAGGAGGCTATTCGCCAACAGCTTTTTGACTGGGCAACCCAGCGCGATCTCTCAGCCTATATCGATACTTGCGGTAACTTATTAATCAAAAAACCTGCGACACCGGGCATGCAAGATCGCGCCACCATAGTCTTGCAGGGTCACCTGGATTTAGTTGCACAAAAAAACGCAGACTCAAACCATGACTTCAGCACCGACCCTATTCAAACCGTGATTGAGAACGGCTGGGTTACTGCTGTTGGGACAACCTTAGGCGCAGACAATGGCATTGGTGTTGCCGCTGCACTGGCAGTCTTGGCCAGCGATGACATTGCACACGGCGCTATTGAAGCCTTATTTACTATCGAAGAAGAGTCCAGTTTACGCGGTGCCACTGAGCTAGAAGAGGGAATTTTAGCGGGAAAAATACTGCTGAATCTTGATTCTGAAGATCGCGGTGACGTCTACATCGGCTGTGCCGGTGGTGTCGACATTAATGGTCACAAGCAGTTTAAAACTATAAGTTGCGACAATAACAGCAGCTGCTATGAAATCAAGATATCTGGGTTGCGCGGTGGTCACTCCGGGCTGGATATACATAAAGGTATAGGCAGTGCCAATGTATTGCTGGCCAGACTTCTCTATCGATTGAATTCAGAGACTAACTTCTCCCTGAATAGCCTAAACGGTGGCACACTGAGAAACGCCATCGCCCGAGAAGCTGTAGCAACAATATCCTGTTCAGAACCCGAAGTTGAAAAAATCACCGCCATTATCGACCGACAACTTAGTCAATTTAAGTCAGAACTAAAAGGCGTAGATGACCACCTCAATATTCACTTTGACCTAAATAGCAGTCAAGGCTCTCACGTTTTGAACAAGGCGGATCAGAGCCAACTGATAAACTTAATTTACTCGCTCCCTCACGGTGTAGAAAGTATGAGCCGCGACTTACCGGGAGTCACTCATACGTCCAACAACTTCGGCGTCGTCACTTTAGAAAAAGGTGCCTTTGAGGTCTGCTTACTATCCAGATCCCTGGCTGACTCTAAAACTCAAGCCATGGCAGATAAAGTAGCTGCTTGCCTTGATTTAGCAGGGGTTAACTGCCAATTTGAAAGCCCTTATCCTGGCTGGCTTCCAGATCCAAACACCGGATTACTGAAACAGTTTCTGGACATTCACCAGCAGGAGATGGGCTTTGCCGCTGGAGTCAAAGTCATACACGCCGGTTTAGAGTGCGGCATAATAGGCGCCAAGTATCCAGGCATGCAAATGGTCTCTTTTGGCCCTAATATTCGCGGCGCCCACTCCCCAGATGAGCGACTCGAAATAAGCTCTGTAAACGATTTTTGGCGTCTATTAGTAAAGCTATTAGCCAGCCTTTAATGACAGAAATAGCAATACCATCGCTCTATGCGCTCTGGCTCAATTAATCACAGTACATAGACAACCTTTTGCCCAACAATTTTACAGGTAAAGACCATGACTCTAGGTGTAGGCGGTTCTGATGCAGCAACCGAACTGGCAAAGCTAAGCAATGTCTGTACAGATATTGTAGCTATCGATGAAAAAGAATTTCAGCAGCGAATAGACAGGGCCCAGCAGTTAATGCTGCGCGAGAACATTGCCGCTGTTTATCTCAATGCAGGTACTAATCTGTTTTATTTCACCGGCACTCGCTGGTTTGCCAGCGAGAGAATGGTTGGTGCAATACTGCCAGCCAAAGGCGAAATTATCTATATAGCGCCCTATTTTGAGCAGGGCACCATTTTACAATTCATGGGCATTAAAGGGAATATTCAGCCCTGGCAAGAGCACCAAAGCCCCTACCAATTGTTTTGCGATACGCTGGAGAGCATGGGTATAACACAAGGAAATATTGGCATAGACGAATCCAGCCCGTTCTTTATCAGTAACGGAATTGACTTAGCCAGTGACAGTTTCACACTCGTCAGCGCTAAAAGCATCACCGCGGGCTGCAGGGCCATTAAATCCGGTGCCGAACTGCAACTAATGCAAACGGCTAAAGACATCACCTTAGAAGTGCAGAAAGCGGCCGCGCGGATCTTGCGGGTGGGTATATCAACGGCAGAAGTCAGCGAATTTATCGATGCAGCCCACCGTAAAATGGGCGCTCCTAAAGGCTCATACTTTTGCATAGTACTGTTTGGCGTAGACTCTTCCTTTCCCCATGGGGTAAAAGACAGCCAGGCACTGGCGGAAAACGACATGGTGCTGATAGACACTGGCTGTATGGTAGAAAATTACATCTCAGACATCACTAGAAGTTACGTATTTGGCGAGCCAAACCAACGCCAGCGGACACTCTGGCAAGTGGAATACAATGCTCAACAGGCAGCGTTTGACGCCGCTGTTATCGGCGCTCCCTGTGCCAATATCGACATATCCGCCAGAAAATACCTGGCGTCTCAGGGAATGGGGCCGGATTATCAGACACCGGGATGTCCGCACCGCACTGGCCACGGCATCGGCTTAGATATTCATGAGTGGCCCTACCTAAATCGTGCAGAAACGACCGCGCTGGAGGCGGGAATGTGCTTTTCCAATGAGCCAATGCTAGTCATACCCGAGGAGTTCGGGATACGCCTGGAAGACCATTTTTATATGACCGATGACGGCCCCAAATGGTTTACTCAGCCCTCCCCTTCAATTGATAACCCATTTGCATACTAACAACATAGCTCTAATCCCCTGAAGGTCACAGATCTCCAGGGGCACTTTGATAATCTCGATTATTTATCATTACTGGGCGATTTCTGCCAGAGGATAATGTATATTTTCGTCAGTCATTGAGACTAGACACAATTTCGAGGATGGAATCTCTATCGAGCTGCTTCACATTCAAGACTAAAAACAATTGAATAAACAAGTCTGCTCCCATAATTCCCCGATTTATCTTATTCCTTAAATTAGCACTGCTTTGGACAGTCCCATGCGCTGCTAATAATTGACTAAGATCCTCGTACCTGATTTTGCGTTTTGACATTTCTGATTTAATAATCCGGCTTATCAGCTCTCTATAATCAGTGACAGAATTATTTTCGGGCATCTTTTGCTCACCTTAAAGTCTTAGAAAATGGTTGTTTGTAACGTATTATTTACAAAAACACAGAATAAATCACAAATATAAGTTATTTTTACTTTACAGATCGTATTTATTATATATTATAAGCTTCGTCAGCACAGGTCGAGTGTGTTGATTAAAAACTTTAGGAGATGGACGTATGAATTGGGACCTTTCAAAAATAGAAGAGTCACTATCACAGCAAAGTAATTGGGTTGTTCATTCTGAAAACGATTGCCTATTTATCACTAACGAAGATGGGCTAGATGCTTACGTTGCCGTCAGCGGTGCACAAATTGTGGTCGAATCTATTTTATTCGCCAGCAGTTCAGTGGCAGATATAGCAGGATTGAACGAACAAATTTTAAAAACACACCAGGTATTTCCGCTGACCACTATTGGTATTACCAGTGTTGAAAACGAAGATTACTACATGGCGTTCGGCGCTCTGTCATCACAATCTAAAGAAGAGAGCATCATCATAGAAGTGGAGACATTATTTGATAACGTCGCCGCTTTTCTCGATGCCTACGAAGACTATTTGAAGTAAGAGGATTTACTAATGAGTGTATGGAAAAGACTGGTTAGCGCCGTTAAAGGCGGAGTAAACGAAGCAGCTGAAGCAGTTGCAGATAATCAGGCACTGCGTATTTTAGATCAGGAAATACGTGAAGCTAAAGAGGAGCTACGCAGCTCTGATCACTCCCTGACACAGATTATGGCGAAGCGTAAATTAGCCCAGCAGAAAGTTGCTAGCTTCGAAAAGTCTGTCACTGAGTATGAAACGCATGCCATGACAGCCAATGAAAAAGGCGACCAGGCACTTGCTTTAGACTGTGCCAAAAAAGTGGTAGATTTAAGAGCACAAATGGATTCTGAACAACAGTACGTTGATCAGTTCACAAAGTCTGAAACGACTTTGCGCACTAACATCAGCCAGGCTAAAAACAACTTGCGCCGTATGGAACAGCAAGTAGATATGGTCAAGGCCACAGAGTCAGTACAAAAAGCCCAGGCGGCAGTGTCATCGAAGCATTTAGGTGCCAATGGCAAGATGAAGACAGCAGCTGAATCTCTGTCTCGAATTCAGGACAAGCAAAACCAGCGCCAGGCAGAAATGGAAGCGGCCTCTGAGTTAGCGGCAGATGAATCCGGAGACGAGTTAGAAAAACGCCTGCAAAGTGCAGGTATCACCGGCTCTAACAGTTCAGCTGATGATGAACTGGCCAGGATACTCGGTAAGAAATAACCGTAATGACTGGATTCGATAAGCTCCGCAAGGTGCTTGTAAGATACTTTATAGAGTTGCGCTGGCACAGCCTTATTGTCGCCATCGCGCTCTATTTTGTATTCAGCTGGGTAATTTTGGCGCTGTGCGGCGAAACAGCTATCACTGCAGATGCCAACTTTATCTACTGGATCATGGTGACCGCCTCCACTGTCGGTTACGGAGATCTCTCTCCCGCTACATCTCAGGGTAAATATGCCACTGCGCTATTTGTGATTCCCTTTGGACTCAGCTTATTTGGCTTAGTGATAGGCCGTATCGCATCATTTGTTTCCTATCAATGGCGTAAAGGGGTACAAGGCTTGAAGAAACTCAATTACCAGAATCACATTTTGATCATTGGCTGGAACGGCAACCGAACTTTACAATTAATCCGCTTAATACTGAAAGAGACAGAAGACAGCAATGCTCAGCAAAAAGTTGCGCTGTGTGTAAAAGCAGATATAGAAAATCCACTGCCCGACAAAATAGGCTTTGCTAAAACCAGTAGTTTTAGTAACGCCATCGAAATGCAACGCGCATCAGTGACTAGTGCCAGTGTAATCATTATTGATAATCCCGAAGATGACATGACGATGACCACTGCGCTATTTTGCGCACAGAGTAACCCTAACGCCCACATCATCGCCTACTTTAAAGATGAACAACTGGGCAACCTGTTGAAAAATCACTGCCCTAATATAGAGTGTATGCCCTCTGTTGCCGTTGAAATGATTGCCAAGTCCGCGATGGATCCAGGCTCGAGTGTATTACACCATCAGTTGTTAGACTCAAACCGTGGCATGACCCAATATTCAGTGCACTATGACGCAGCGGAGCAGATCCCATTTGAATCGCTGTTTTATCAATTTAAAAAGCAATACAGTGCTACCTTAATTGGCGTTTCAAGTAACGGCCCCGAGAGTATAGAGTTAAATCCGGCTCTGAGTCATTCTGTAGAGCCAGGCTGCACCCTCTATTACATCGCGGCAAATCGCATTACTAATATAGCTTGGAGTTAAACGCTACTCTGAATTAAAGACGTCGTTGGATCACGTGCATACAGAGGCTAAAGAGTCGCCATAGCAGCAAATAGCACTATACTCACAGAGTTCACAGGCGTATCCACCGCGCACTAATAACCAAGCCCTCAATTGGCAGATAACAGTTAACTGGGGCAGATATAACCACATTGGAGCAGTACAATGTTTAAAAAATGGTTTGGCAAAAAAGAGACACCAATAGTCAAAGACCTCGCACCTGAAATAATGGGCCTGCGCATAGGTGGTGCCTTTGAGCTGGACAGCTTAAAGCTGCGCTTAATAGAACCGAAGCTCATTATTGAAGGCGCGGCAACTACCCACCTCATTCAGGCTGTCGGCGTGGTGAAACTGGATGATACTACAACAGTACTGCGCTATTACACTGACGATGACGCTTTCATTCAAGTACTACTGGAAGGGGGTATGACAGAAAACCATATCAGCGACGTTAAGCTCTGGTACTTTTATGACACACAGAGCATCAGCAGCCAGAGTCAGTGGGATCGCATCTTAGACTCCGGCATTAGCCAGAGCGAAATTCAGCTTGAAGGCAACCACTACCAACCTGTATGGCAAAATGCTGAAGGTGCCATCGCCGCGCCTGTAGCTATGACCGAAAAAACCTACGCTGAAGACGGTAGCAATTGTGAAACCGATCAATTCTGCATGCTCTATGAAAGGCAGATTCAGGAAGACATGTTTGAATATGTGATGTACTTCGGCGAAGAAAAAATCCTTGAAAACCGTGCTGATCGCTGCCTGGTAAAAACCACTGGCTTCGACTTACAACCAGCGGACATTGATATTATTGGATAAATTGTCAGCAATGACATAAAATCCGTAGCAATACAAATACGGCGCTGGACTATTAGAGCATGAGTAATAGCTGTTGCCAGTACAATCCTCAATTGTGAAATACCCTATATATAGGAGCATCGATTATGGAAGCGATACAAGCTTCACTGCTAGGCCTGCTAGATTTTGCCATCTACTTTGGCGTCTCAATTTTACTCTTACTTGTTTTCAAATTTGTCTACACCTTAATTACCCCTCACGATGAGTGGAAGCTAGTCAAGGAAGAACAAAATACAGCTGCCGCCCTCGGTTTCATGGGCGCTGTTATCGGTTTTTCATTGGCACTGGCCAGCGCCGCTTCCAACTCTGAATCACTGATTGACTTTGTGGTCTGGGGACTGGTTGCATTAGTCGCACAGACTATCGCCTTTGCCATCGTGCGTTTCATCTTTATGCCAAAAATAGTGCAACGCATCAACGACAATGAAGTATCGGCAGGTATTGTCTTGGCGGGAACATCCGTTGCAGTAGGTTTATTAAATGCTGCATGTATGACTTACTAGTCAGGAGTTAACGATGAAAAGGACACAGAGCATAGATTTAGGGGTAATGCGCAAGGCACCAAAGCTTTTTGCATTTAGACCTCTGGCATTAGCGGTCACTGCCGGAACACTGATAGGCTGCAGCGACGACACTCAGGAAGCGCAAGTGTACAAGAGCGTAGAGGACTGTATTTCAGGCAACCCGGGGCAAACCGAACAGTGCGAAATAGCCTACCAGCAGGCCGAACAAGAAGCGATCAAGAGCGGCCCAAAGTACAATAATTTAGCGGCTTGTGTGCAAGACTTTGGCGCTCACAACTGTCAATCTTACCCAGTACAGAACAACCAGAGTATCTTTATGCCATTGATGGCGGGCTACATGTTCGGCTCAATGATGAACGGCGGCTCTCGCTCGGCGCCGCTTTATACCTCTTACTCAAGACGATCTCCCGCTTACGGTAAGTGGACCTCTACCGATGGTAATTTATTTGGTAGTGCCAACTCCAATAAAATCAGGGTCAATGACAAAGCCTTTAAACCTAAGCCTACTGTGCGCCGTACTATGTCACGCGGTGGCTTTGGCTCTACCATAGCGGCTAAATCTAGCTTTGGCGGGCGAACCTCGCGCAGTAGCTGGGGCGGCTAAATGTTCAGATCTATCATCAAACAACGTCCCAACTGGCAAATAAGCGCCGCTGAATATGGTTTCACTTTCCATACCATGCACGGTGAAGCTTACTGGGATGAATCCGCCTACTATCAATTCTCACTCGAACAGATAGAGCGCGATATAGAAGCCCCCACTCAAGAGCTTCATCAAATGTGCCTGCAGGTGGTTGACAAAGTCATCGCCGATCAGCAGCTGATGCAAAAGTTCCAAATCCCAGAACAACACTGGGATTATATTCGTAATTCCTGGCTGGCCGGTGATCAATCTCTGTACTCCAGAATGGATCTGGTTTACGGCGGCACTGGTCACGCAAAACTCTATGAAAACAATGCAGACACCCCTACCAGTTTGTACGAAACCGGATTTTGGCAGTGGCTTTGGCTGCAAGACCAAGTCAACGCCGGCAAGCTAAATCGCCGTGCTGACCAATTCAATTCACTGCAAGAAAAGATTATTAATCGCTTTGCCCAGCTGAAACTCGAGCATCCCGCTGAGATTTTGTATTTCTCCTGCTGCAAAGATACCGACGAAGACCGCGGTACTGTGCAATATCTCGAAGATTGTGCCACGGCGGCGGGGATAGAATGTAAGTTTATCTACGTTGAAGATATCGGTCTCTCTGCTGATGATTGCTTTACCGATTTAGATAATTTAAAGATTAGCTGGATGTTCAAGCTTTACCCCTGGGAATTTATGCTTCGTGAAGAGTACAGCGATGTACTAGAGAGCGCCGCTGTCTCTTGGATTGAACCACCTTGGAAGGCAATACTGTCCAATAAGGCCCTGTTGCCGATGCTCTGGAAAATGTTCCCACAGCACCCCAACTTACTGCCGAGTTTTTTCGAAGATGAGCTAAAAAACAGCCAGCTAGTAAACTACGTGAAAAAGCCTATCTTTGCCCGAGAAGGCGCTAATATCAGCATTCATTTAGCCGGAAAAGAAGTCTATTCATCTCCTGGCCCCTACGGTGACGAAGGCTATATTTATCAAGCCTACAGCCCGCTGCCAGCTTTCGGCGATAACTTTACCTTAATCGGCTCTTGGCTGGTCAATGATCAGGCTGCAGGCATTTCTGTACGCGAGGATAAAAACAAAGTGACTCAAGATATGTCCAGATACATGCCACACATCATTCTGTAGTCATCATAACGACCTACTAGAAAAGTCATAACAGCCTATTAAAACAATCTTAACACCCTATTAAAACAATCTTAACACTCTATTGGAACAGTCATATGAGCAGCCCAAATACCTTAACGATGCGCCAGCAAATCAACGTGGTGATTTTATTATCACTGCTAATCGCCGGTGTAGAGATTCTGAATTTGCTGACTGGACGGATGCTCAACAGTTTTGGACTTATCCCCCGCCAGCTAAGTGGCTTGCTGGGAATAGTCAGTTCTCCCCTGCTACACAATAGTTTCTGGCATTTTATTTCCAATATCTTGCCCTTTGCACTGTTCAGTTTTCTGCTGCTGCAACACGGCACTCGGCGCTATCTACAAGTCAGTCTGATTTGCATTGTTGGTAGCGGCCTACTGGTTTGGTTATTTGGCCGAACCGCTATTCACGTCGGCGCAAGCGGTTTGATCTATGGATACTTTGGCTACTTGTTACTGGCGGGGATTCTCTCGGGGAAAATTAAACTGATCGCTATTTCTCTTTTTGTTGGCATTAGCTACGGCGGTCTGGTATTTGGTGTATTACCGCTGCGTAGCTATATATCCTGGGAGAGTCATCTGTTCGGTTTAATAGTAGGTCTAATTTGCGCTTATTATTTTCATAAAAAATAGCACGCATAAATAACATTCAGACTTACAGACAATATTAATCAATAGATAGTATGCCGAAGCATCTTACCTGTCTGTAATACTAACTTGATGGTTGCTTTTTAAGATGATTATGTATATCGTATATTTAGAATGTACAATATAACTATCCATTAACAACCACAGGTTTAGTATGATTAACTACGCAGAATTCACACCAATGAATGCATTAATGGGGGGTGCCCTGATCGGTTGCTCAGCCTTTTTACTCTTGTACTTGAATGGCCGCATCAGTGGCATTTCTGGTATAGCCAGTAGAATATTGGGAAAACCCACAGAATCAACAGCCCCCTCCTGGCTGTTCATTTTTGGCCTTATTACAGGCTCTGCACTAGCCAGTAACATCTTTTCACTACCGGTTCCAAAAATCGATAACAGCTGGCCACTGATCATCGCCTCTGGACTCTTGGTGGGCTTTGGCAGCGTATACGGTTCCGGTTGCACCAGTGGACACGGCGTTTGCGGTCTGGCGAGGTTATCAAAGCGCTCGCTGGTTAGCGTGCCTATTTTCATGCTTGCCGCAGTGATTAGCTACTATTTGTTAAGCGTGGTTTCTTAAAATGAGAGAATCAATAATGTTCAATACAACTAATCATCGCTATCTCGCTATGTTTTCAATTTTTTCCTGCGGGTTAGTATTTGCGGTAGGTTTACAACTAGCAGCAATGACCCACCCCAGCAAAGTTCAGGGCTTTTTAGACATCACAGGCCTTTGGGACCCCAGTTTAGCACTGGTGTTATTCGCCGCTACAGGGATTTTTAGTCTCGGCTTTTGGAGCATAATCAAAAGTAGAATCCGCAACCAGAAATCACCGATACTGGCCAGTTCATTCCAAATACCCACTACCACTGTAATAGATAAACAGCTAATTATAGGTTCAGTAGTCTTTGGCACCGGCTGGGGTCTGTCAGGGTTCTGCCCGGGACCGGCGATCGCCAATCTAATTTATTTGGATATAAAAATATTTGGCTTCATCATCGCGATGTTACTGGGTATGGCCATAGCTAAGCGACTGAAAAAGCAATAAACTAAGGCCCTCATAACGCAGATTAAAATAGAGCAATGATAGATTCATCTAAACTAGCAGCCAACAGCGCCAAGGCAGTGACACTGCTTAAGGCGCTGGCCAACAAACAGCGCCTAATGATTCTCTGCGCCCTACAAGACAAAGAACTCAGTGTCAGCCAACTGAATGAATTAATCCCCATTCCTCAGTCTTCACTCTCACAGCAATTAGCCTGGCTGCGAAAAGAGCAGTTTGTACGCACTCGCAGAGAGGCACAAAGTATCTTCTATGCGCTGGATAGCAACGAAGCTCAACAACTGATTGGCACTTTGTATCAGATCTACTGTAGCGACGATGATCCTCAATAATTAAGTGACTCCCTGGCGATAGTTTTGATTACTTGCCAGCAGCTATTTTAAAAGATTATTGAATACTTCTTAACAGTCTGAGCAGCTGCTCAGACCAAGCTGATATTTTTTCTCGTGCCGTTACCATTTCTGCACTTTCGCCCCCCCAAACATCCTTTTCTGTGTGCCAACGCAATTATTTCACTTGCTTCATTAATGTTCGTTTGAACACCAATTCACTAACTCAATGTTCAAAGACTACCAGTATTTAGTATAAAAATATTCGTTCGATCATATTGCTTTATATTCTTATCTTGAGTTACTATCGAATTGGCGTCACAAAAACGACTTATAAATGTCACCCTAATGTCATCAATAGCTTCTATTCTTCAGCCAGTTATATCACTGCTAAATCAGTTAGCACTGCGCTAATAAGCTGAAAATGAATTTTATTACTCGACTTCATAATTAGGGCTGCTGATACCGAAGTTTTAGCTTGATGATAACCACAAAAATAATTGCTAATGACAGCTATTCAAGGAGATTTCCAATGCTTAACAAAACTCTTATTGCGGCCTCAATAACGGCGGCACTATTTTCTGGGGCAGTCAATGCCGCAGTTGAAGTTAATTGGTGGCATGCTATGGGCGGCACCAACACAGAAAGAGTCAACAAGATCGCCGCTGACTTCAACGCTCTACAGAGCGAGTTTAAAATCAATGCTGTTTACAAAGGCAATTATACTGAAACTATGACCGCCGCTATCGCTGCTTTCAGAGCGAAAAAGCAGCCGCATATAGTGCAAGTTTTTGAAGTAGGCACTGCGACTATGATGGCTGCCAAAGGCGCTGTTTATCCAGTGGAACAAGTGATGAATGACTCTGGTGTTGCACTGGATAAATCTGACTACTTGCCTGCGGTTATTTCCTACTACCAAACACCACAGGGTGAGTTGCTGTCAATGCCTTTTAACAGCTCAACGCCGGTCCTTTGGTACAATCAGGATGCTTTTGCCAAAGCGGGTGTAACTGCTGCTCCTAAAACCTGGGATGAAGTTTCCAGCGTTTCCAAGAAGTTAGTTGATAGCGGTATGAAATGCGGTATCGCAGTGGGCTGGCAGTCATGGGGACTGATCGAAAACTACAGTGCCTGGAACAATATTCCACTTGGCACTAAGCAAAATGGCTATGCGGGTCTGAGCACTGAACTGAGTTTCAACAACAAAAACGTCACCGGCAATCTACAGCGCCTTGCCGATATGCAAAAAGATGGCAGTTTCACTTACGGTGGCCGTCGCGGTGAAAGTTTAGCGATGTTCACCAACGGTGACTGTGGTATGTGGATTAACTCATCCGCCTATTATGGTTCTATCAAAGGTCAGGCCAAATTTAAGTACGCCCAGGCAATGATGCCGTTTGATTCAAGTGTCGCAAGTGGGCCTCAGAATTCTATCATTGGTGGTGCTACGCTATGGACACTGCGTGGCCATGACAAGGAAGACTACAAAGGTGTAGCTGAGTTCATGAAGTACTTGTCCTCATCCGAAGTACAAGCTTGGTGGCATCAGGAGACTGGCTATGTACCTATCACCACCTCAGCCTATAAACTGAGTCAGGAGCAAGGTTTTTACAAAGAAAACCCAGGGACTGACGTTGCTATCAAGCAGTTGAGTCTGAACACTCCAACCGAGAATTCTCGCGGTCTACGCTTTGGTAACTTCGTGCAAATTCGCGACATTATCAACGCTGAGATGGAAATGATCTGGAACGGTTCTAAGAACGCAGAAACAGCGATGAACGATGCTGTAGATCAAGGCAACAAACTATTACGTAAGTTTGAAAAAGCTAACAAGTAATAGCCGCTAAAAGTACTAGCAGCGGAATCGGCAAGGCGGGAATTGCATTTTTCAGCCCTTGCTGTTCCGCTGTAATTACTACGGGCCCACTAGATAAATAGTGGGCTATAGCCATCGTACAGGTTGGTGAATAAAACCTGGTCAATGATCGCTCTATCCACTTTTACATTCAGGCAACAGGCATTCGCTCAACAGCACTGTAGCAACTCAGCGTAGGAATCTCGATGCAAAAACGTGTCCACTACAACACATCGTATTTGCCTTATTTATTGGTTGCGCCGCAAATAATTATTACCTTAGTATTTTTTATTTGGCCCGCCATGCAGGCACTATATCAATCCTTTTTACTCGAAGATGCCTTTGGCTTATCCAGTGAGTTTGTCTGGTTTGATAACTTTGTAGAACTCTATGACAACCCAAATTACCTTAGCTCTTTCATCAGAACCGCCTTTTTCTCTTTCGCAGTGGCCGGTCTGTCGATGGGCGTGGCACTGTTTTTTGCGGCACTTGCCGACCGCGTAGTTAAAGGCGCACATGGCTACAGGACATTATTGATTATTCCCTATGCTGTGGCCCCAGTATTGGCCGGTACCCTGTGGCTATTTCTGTTTAACCCTACACTGGGAATTATGACCTATTTCCTGGATATGATAGGTATCAACTGGAACCATAAACTCGATAGTTCACAAGCGATGGGCTTAGTAATTCTGGCCGCCGCCTGGAAGCAAATCAGCTACAATTTCCTGTTTTTTGTCGCCGCCATGCACTCTATTCCCAAGTCTTTAATTGAAGCTGCGGCCATCGACGGGGCAGGGCCTGCGCACCGATTTCGCACTATAATATTCCCGCTCATCTCGCCAACCACTTTTTTCCTGTTGGTGGTCAATATTATCTACGCCTTCTTTGACACCTTCGGCATTATCCATGCTGTCACAGCAGGTGGCCCGGGTAACTCCACTGAAATATTGGTTTACAAAGTGTTCAATGATGGTTTTGTCGGTCTGGATTTAGGCGGCTCAGCAGCGCAATCGGTGATCCTGATGTTTATCGTTATCGCTTTAACGGTGATCCAGTTTAAATACATAGAACGCAAGGTGGAATACTAATGGTAGAAAATAGACCTATGACGACTTTTATCAGTCACAGTGTACTGATTATCGGCGTCGCTCTTATAGTATTTCCTATCTGGATCATGCTGGTAGCTTCTTCTCACGATGCACTGCGGCTCACTCAAGTACCACTGCCGCTGCTGCCGGGGGATCAGTTTTGGGAAAATATAAAACTACTCTTTAGCAGCAAAACTTTCGGCGCCCCGATTCACTTGTCGCTGCTCAATAGCCTGGCAATGGCAATGATGATCAGCCTGGGAAAAATATCCATCTCAGTGATATCTGCATTCGCTATCGTCTATTTTAAATTTCGTTTTCGCATGTTCTTTTTCTGGATGATATTTGTCACTTTAATGCTGCCTGTTGAAGTGCGCATACTCCCCACTTACGAAGTAGTCGCCAGCCTGGGCATGCTAGATTCTTATCTGGGTCTCAGCGTACCGCTGATCGCCTCTGCCACTGCCACATTCATGTTCCGCCAGACCTTCCTGACTATTTCAGATGAGTTAATGGAAGCCTCAAGAATTGACGGTGCCAGTCCTATGCGCTTCTTTTTTGATGTGGTTATCCCCATGTCCAGAACCAACATAGCTGCACTGTTTGTGATTTTGTTTATCTATGGCTGGAATCAGTACCTGTGGCCGCTGTTGATCACCACAGATCCCGATATGTACACAGTAGTGATGAGCATCAAACAGATGCTGGAATCTGGCGAGAGTGAGCCCATGTGGCACATGATCATGCTAACGGCGCTGTTCGCGATGTTACCGCCCGTTCTGGTGGTTGTATTTATGCAAAAAATATTTGTCAAAGGCCTGACCGATTCGGAGAAGTAAAATGTCAACAATCAATATGCAACAACTTAAAAAATCTTACGAAGATACCCAGGTCATTCACGGCATTGACATCGACATAGTAGACGGCGAATTTATCGTCTTAGTCGGCCCCTCCGGTTGCGGTAAGTCCACTTTGCTGCGCATGGTCGCAGGATTGGAGAGTATCAGTGACGGCGAAGTGAAAATAGACGATAAAGTGGTCAATAAGCTGGAGCCTAAAGATCGCGGAATCGCCATGGTCTTTCAAAATTATGCCCTCTATCCCCATATGACCGTTTACCAGAACATGGCCTACGGCTTAAAACTGATGAAATTGCCTAAATTGGAAATTGTTCAGCGGGTACAAGAAGTTGCTGAACTGTTGCAAATTGAACAGTTTTTAGAGCGCCGGCCGAGTAACTTATCGGGCGGCCAAAGGCAGCGCGTGGCGATGGGACGGGCAATAGTGCGCAAGCCGAAAGTGTTTCTGTTTGATGAACCACTGTCTAACTTAGATGCCAAATTAAGAGTACAAATGCGCATGCAAATTAAAACCTTGCAGCGCAATTTAGGCGTTACCACACTGTACGTCACCCACGATCAGGTCGAGGCGATGACCATGGCCGACCGATTGGTGGTACTAAAGGATGGAATAGCGGCACAAATAGGTACACCGATGGAAATCTATGATGATCCGCACAATCAATTTGTCGCCGGGTTTATCGGCTCCCCCGCGATGAATTTTATCGACTGTACAATCTCTGATGAGGTGATAGATATCGGTGGTCAAAAAATGCCGCGCCCTACTGATGTCACACAGCGCGGGTCAGTAGTGTTGGGAATCAGACCTGAGCACTTTATCAATACTGCCGATCAACCTGCCATTCAGGGACAGGTAGATATGATTGAAAAAGTGGGCGCCAGTGTCTTTTTGTATGTAAAATGCGACCATATCGAAGAACTGATCGTCATTCAGCGTGAGGGGCACAGTCAAGTACAAATAGGTGAATTAGTCCCTATTAACCCCAATCTCAATAAACTTTATTTCTTTGATAAGAATACCCAACAGCGACTTTATTAAGCGAAGACATAAACATGATAGTAACACCTATAACGGCCCACAGAGGCCTCTCCAGCTTAGCTCCCGAGAACACCTTATCTGCGTTGCGCTTAGCCGCAGAGCACGGGGTACAATGGGTAGAGATAGACGCTATTGCCTGTGGCGATGGCACCATCGTCATGTGGCACGACAACAGTGTCGATCGCTGCTCAGACGGCAGCGGTGCTATGTCGCAACACAGTGCCCAGAGCATAAAACAACTCGATTGCGGCTCCTGGTTCAGTGAGCAATATCGCGGCGAGAAGATGGCCACCATTGAAGAGGCGATAGTGCTGATTCAAGCATTAGGTTTGGGTTTAAACCTGGAGTTTAAGCTCTACGATAACAGCGTAGATACCGTAGTAGCACCCGTGTTAGCACTGCTCAAAAAACACTGGACAGATTTTGATAAATTGATTATTTCCAGCTTTGACCAGCCAGCTCTTGAATATTGCCATCGCCAGCAGCCAGAGTTACAACTGGCAAAACTCTATGAGAAAATCCCCGAAAACTGGCTGCAACAAATGCAGGCAATCAATGCCGTCACTTGTCACTGTGATTACGAACACTTGCAACAATCTCAAGTGGTTGAGTTGCATCGCGCCGGCTATGAAGTTTACTGCTACACCCCCAACACTGCAGCAGCTGTTGAACAGCACTGGGATTGGGGTATTGAAGGCATTATCACCGACTACCCACAAAAATTCTCCGCGCTATTGAGCACTTCTATACCCGGCGACCGCGAATCCGGTACCGAGAAAAGCATTTGAAACTTAATAGCAGGCAGCAACAGATATTAGAGCTGATCAGCGCTGAACAATTCGTCAGCGTCGAGTTTTTAACCCAGCATTTTGATGTCGCAGCGCAAACCGTACGCAGGGACATTACACAGCTCTGCGATTTAGGCCTAGCCAGGCGTCATCACGGTGGGGCCGGACAACTGCCCAGTGCTGAGAACTTATCTTTTGGCAACAGACGGGTCATTAATGCTGCTGCCAAACAGTCAATAGCCCAGCGGATCGCCGCTGAGATTCCAGATAACGCCTCGATCGCCTTAGGCATAGGTACGACCATTGAAGCTGTCGCCAAAGCCCTTCTCAACAAAAAAGGGCTGAAAATTATTACTAACAACTTGAATGTCGCCAGTATTTTTTATCAGAGTAGCGATGCTCAAGTACTGGTCAGTGGCGGAAGATTGCGCCCGTTAGATCAAGATTTAGTCGGCGATCAAGTGGTCAGTTTTTTTAATAGTTACTACGTCGATTTCGCTATTATCAGCGTTGGCGCTCTGGATCAGCAACGTGGCTTAATGGATTTTGATACTGACAATGTCGCGATTACCCAAAGCATATTGAACAACTGCAGCAAGAAGATTCTGGCGGTTGATGACAGCAAATGGAACAAAAAAGCTTTTGCCAGTGTCGCCACTTTCGCCGCCATCGATAAATTTTATACCGACCAATTACCCGGCTCTGACATCTGTCAAAGCCTTGAGAAAGAAAAAGTCCAGATGATTGTCTGTGACCAGGAAACACACTAAATGACTCAGCCCACTGCCCTGCCTAAAAAAATAGATCAAATAAAATTTGTACTCAGCGATGTCGATGACACACTGACCAGCAACGGACAACTGAGGCCCGAAACTTATCAGGCGATGCACCGCCTGGTGAATGCAGGTATCATCTTCATTCCCATCACTGGCGGCTGCGCTGGCTGGTGCGACTCATTTTCCAGGCTCTGGCCCGCCGCTGCGGTTATCGGTGAAAACGGTGGCTTCTATTTAAAGCGTCAGGCCAACAATCACATTGACTATCATTTTTGGCAGAGTGAAACTGAGCGCCTGGACAATACTCAAAGGCTACTACAGATAGCACAAGAGGCAATTACTCTGGTCCCTGAAGTACGTCTGGCAAAAGATCAGTGTTATCGTCTAGTAGATGTCGCTATAGATTACAACCAGGATATTTCCGGCATTAGCCCAGCACAACTGGCGAAGATACTGGCGGTTTTTCACGGCCACGGCGTCAACGCCAAGGCCAGCTCTATTCATGTCAATGCCTGGATTGGCGATTACAACAAAAAGGCGATGGCCTGCAAGCTACTGGCCAGCGAATTTCAACTCACAGCCGCACAAATGCAACAGCAAGTACTGTTTATAGGCGATTCGTTAAACGATGAAACTATGTTTGAATTTTTCCCCAACAGCGTCGGTGTTGCCAATATCGAGCAGCAGCTAGCGCAGCTAGAATCCAAACCTAAATGGATTACCCAGGCCTCTTATGGCCAGGGCTTCGAACAAATGGTTGACGCGGTGCTGGCTGACTAGACTAAATTGCACCAGCCAGCTTTTATCTATCACTCGTACTTCTCCTCCAGCAGAGATTCCAGTGGGTAGCCACGAAATGATTTATCGGTAGATAATACTATATGGCTGCTCAAATTGACC